>OJMN01001271.1_pt1 | contig 14937 bp, 12 predicted proteins | sample 1597261 | NCBI WGS metagenome assembly OJMN01 (sample SAMEA2452130, study PRJEB22498) | human gut metagenome | biome: human feces; feature: human gut; material: feces | place: Australia | collected 2012 | reverse complement strand
TGGATTGTCGTTTGACTATCCCGAGCAGGTATCTTCCGCATTGCCTACTGTAACTGAATATCCTTATTGTATTCAGGCGCTGGGAAAGGATGTGTATGTAGTGAATGTAGGTTTGCGTGCTGCATACAACGGTCTGGATTTGTTTACTTATAAATGTGACAATCATTATGTCGATTATCTGGCAGGACATGTTTTCATGAATGCAATCCGCATCGGTGGCGGTTCAGAAGGTGGGCGGGTCTGCAATATGCAGTTCAATACGATAGTGTATGCTTGTGGAGAAGAAACAAAGTTTGGTTCATGGCCCAACAGTGCAAAAGCAGATCAGGACAAGGCTTATTGGCAGAATCAGACAGAATTACGTTTCATCACCGTGGGCAATTGCCGTAATCAGATTTTGTACAATGACTTCCACTATGGTGGTTTCGAGGGCATCGTCTTTCAAGCCGATCAGGTAAAGCCGCATCGGGTTGCTCCCTTGGATTGGGTATTGATGGTTCCTGGAATTCCGTGGTTTACGAGGCGCTCGATCCGGCTGGCTTTGATATGATTAATTCTCAGGTTGTAGCCCTTGAGGATCAAAGTAACACATATACAGAAACCCGCTTTTTGACTACTCGTGCAGGCTTTTCGGGTGAGGTAACTCTTTTTGGTGCGGATTTCTGGGGAAGTGCCAAGCATGGTGTCGTTGTGGAAAGTGGAAAAATGAATCTGAATCTGGTGAACTTCAGTACGTCCGGAGGGACTTCCTTCATGAACTTTCCCAAGACTACAGGTACTATCGTTTTGCACAATGCTGTCGTAAATATGAAAGACGAGGCTGCCTTCATTAGCGAAGGACACGAGAAGCAGGCTTCTGTTACGTCTACTGTAACCGATGTGGCTGCCGGAACTATTGATAAGATAGCTGTGTGGGAGAATAACTTGACGATTGCACCTGTTTTCACTACTACGGATGCGCTGTTAAATCGTCTGAAATGGAAGATCACGGCCAGTACGAACAATTCAAATGCGGGTAAAGCCATTGATGATGATGCCTCCACACGTTGGGATACAAGCGCTTCGCAGCAAGCCGGACAGTGGGTGATGGTGGACATGGGAGCGGCACAGAAACTGAACCGGATTATTCTGGACACATCGAAGAGTCCGAATGATGGTCCGGCAGGTTATGAGTTGTATCTGAGTACCGGTGAAGGCGACACATGGAAACTTGTTGCTTCGGGTAAGAATGCGGGATCAGTACAAATTATCTCTTTCCCGGCAGAAGAAACTTCAAAATTCAAGATTGTGCAAACGGGAACTAAGGGCAATTACTGGTCGATTCATGAACTTTATGCCGCTTGCGTAGATGATCCTTCAACCGGTATTTTACCGGATGCTTCCTCGTCTGCGGCAGAAATGTTTTACTACAACGGCCAATTGTCCTGGAGTGGCTTAGGGAATGATATGAGTACCCGGATCGAGATTGTTGACTTGTCCGGCCGACGCCTGCTTTTGCAAGATACCAACGCTAATTTTCTGGAATTATCAGGTATGCAAAAAGGTTTCTATATCGTTATTGCAACCAATGGTACAAATGTACTGAGGAAGAAATTATTCTTTAAAGATTAATTCATTTTTTATCATTCATCTCTTTTTTGTACCTTTGCTTCCCGAAAATGGGCTGTATCTTAGCATAGTGCAAATAAATTTGCTTCTGCTTTCGATTTATACTACTTTTGCCCGACTAAAAAAGAGATGAATGATAGTTTGTATTGCCGAAAAGCCCTCTGTGGCGCGTGACATTGCTGATGTATTAGGAGCGAAAGACAGGAGAGACGGATACATCGAAGGGAACGGATACCAGGTTACCTGGACTTTCGGTCACCTCTGTACACTCAAAGAACCGCATGAATATACCCCGAACTGGAAATCATGGAGCCTGGGAAGCCTGCCCATGATACCGCCCCGTTTCGGAATAAAACTAATCAGTAATCCTACTTACGAGAAGCAATTCCATACGATAGAAACCCTCATGCAGAAAGCCGACATGATTATAAATTGTGGTGATGCCGGGCAAGAGGGAGAGTTAATTCAGCGTTGGGTGATGCAGAAAGCCGGTGCACGCTGTCCGGTAAAGCGGTTGTGGATTTCATCGTTGACGGAAGAAGCCATCCGTGAAGGTTTTGCCAAACTGAAGGATCAGAAAGAGTTTCAACCGCTCTATGAAGCCGGACTGAGCCGGGCTATTGGCGACTGGTTGCTCGGAATGAATGCAACCCGTCTCTATACAATGAAGTATGGACAGAATAAACAGGTACTTTCCATTGGTCGTGTGCAGACGCCAACGTTGGCACTCATTGTAAACCGGCAGTTGGAAATAGCGAATTTTGTGCCCAAACAATATTGGGAATTGAAGACTGTATATCGTGATACAACGTTTTCTGCCATAATCCGGAAAAGTGAGGAAGAGCTGATTTTGGAAGCTGAAAAGAATAAGGAAGCTATCGCTGCCGGGAAGAAGCCCAAAAAGGAAGAAGAAAACCGGGGTATTGATCCTATTGCCAGCCAAGAGCAAGGGGCGGCATTGCTGGAACAAATACGGAATTCTCCTTTTGCCATTACCAATGTAACCAAGAAAGAAGGAAAGGAAGCTCCCCCCCGTCTTTTTGATTTGACTTCCCTACAGGTGGAATGTAATAAGAAGTTTGCTTATTCTGCTGATGAAACTCTGAAAATTATTCAGTCATTATATGAGAAGAAGGTGGCTACCTACCCGCGTGTAGATACCACTTACCTAAGTGATGATATCTACCCGAAATGTCCGGGCATTCTGAAAGGACTGCGTGACTACGCTACGTTTACGACATCTTTGGATGGCACTACTTTGCTGAAATCCAAAAAAGTTTTTGATAATTCAAAGGTAACGGATCACCATGCTATTATCCCTACAGGGCAATATCCGCAGAACCTGACGGATATGGAACGTCGCGTTTTCGATCTGATAGCGCGTCGTTTTATTGCAGTGTTTTATCCGGATTGTAAGTTTGCCACTACTACGGTGTTGGGGGTAGTTGAAGAGATTGAATTCAAGACTACCGGTAAGCAGATTCTGGAACCGGGATGGAGAGTTATATTCGGAACTCCGGGGGCACAGTCGCAAGAAGAAAAAGACCCGGGAGAGGAAGAGAATGTATTACCTGCTTTTGTGAAAGGTGAAAGCGGACCCCATGTGCCTGATTTATATGAGAAGTGGACGCAGCCGCCTCGTCCTTATACAGAGGCTACCTTGTTGCGTGCCATGGAAACCGCAGGTAAACTGGTGGATAACGATGAATTGCGGGATGCTCTGAAAGAGAATCGGCAGGCCGTCTACGCGTGCGGCAATTATTGAGACTTTGTTCAAGCGCAATTATATCCGCAAGGAAAAGAAAAACCTGATTGCTACACCTACAGGCGTCGAACTTATTCAGATTATCCATGAAGAACTGCTGAAGTCTGCCGAATTGACGGGTATCTGGGAAAAGAAGCTCCGGGAGATTGAAAAGAAAACATATAATGCTGCACAATTTCTTGAGGAACTGAAACAGATGGTTTCCGAAGTTGTGATGAGCGTGCTTTCGGATAACAGTAACCGGCATATTACAATTGTACAGGCTGTGCAGGAAGCGACTGCCGACGGTAAGAACGGGAAAGCTGCTAAAGAAAAAGATGCTTCGAAGCCTAAGCGTCAGAGTAAACCGCGGAAAAAGGCTGCTGAAGCTAAACCTGTCACACCGGTTGATGGTGCTTCGCAGACAGGGAATATTCAGACAGATGCAACTCAAATAGATTCTGCCCAAACAGATTCTGTTGAGGGACAAGTTTGTCCGTTGTGCGGCAAAGGAACCATTATTAAAGGTAAAACCGCTTATGGTTGCTCTGAATGGAAGAACGGATGTACGTTTCGTCAGGCGTTTGGTTCGGAATGAAAGATACAATAATCTGCCGATTTTTCAGTTTATTAGAATGAGCTATGAAAAGTAATGGAGCATGAGATTATATAGGCGTTTTCTTTTCTTTTTTCTTTCTGTCGGTTTACTTCTCACTTCCTGTGGAGTGGGACGGAGTTTGCGCCATGCAGAGCAAAGCTATGCTCGTGGTGAATACTTTGATGCTGCCCGTCATTATAAAACCGCCTATACCCGTACTTCTCCGAAAGATCGTTCGCAACGGGGCGTACTGGCCTATAAACAAGGCGATTGTTACCGTCGCATCAATTATACATTGAAGGCTAAAGGCGCTTATATGAATGCTGTCCGTTATCGTTATCCGGATACTCTCTCTCATTTTTATCTGGCGGAAATGCTCCGTAAGAATGGTGAGTATGCAGCGGCTATACCTTATTATGAGAATTACCTTGCTTACGCACAGACCTTGCCTACCGGGAAAGAACGTAAAGACTCTCTGACACAAATCGGACTCACCTCTTGTCGTCTGGCGCAGGAATGGAAAAAGAAGCCTACCCGGTATATTGTAAAACGGGTGCCTATTCTTGTTTCCCGCCGTAGCGATTATTCTCCTATGTATGCGGGAGATGATCCCGATATCTTGTATTTCACCTCTACCCGTAATGAAGCGAAAGGTACTGACCTGAACGGTATTACCGGGATGAAGAGTGCTGATATATTTCATTCTAAACGGAATGAAAAGAAACAATGGCAGAAGCCTGAACCGCTTGCTTCGGAAGTGAATAGTGAGTTTGAAGAGGGTGCCTGCTCTCGGATGGTAAAACAATGTATTTTACTCGCTGCCGGACCTTGCCCAATGCACCAGCTTATGCTGAGATTTATGTTTCTCAGCGTGCCGGAGCAGAGTGGGGAGCTCCTCAGAAATGTGCAATTCTGAATGATACGCTTTCTTCTGTTGCTCATCCGGTGTTGTCTCCTGCGGGTGATTATCTTTATTTTGTATCTGATATGCCCGGTGGGCAGGGAGGGTTGGACTTGTGGCGTATCAACATAACCCGCGACGGTTTCGGCTATGTCGACAATCTGGGACCTGAAATAAACACCTCTGCTGATGAGATGTTTCCTACCTTTTCGCCGGATGGTACTTTGTATTTCTCTTCTACCGGACATCCTGGTATGGGAGGGCTGGATATATTCCGTGCTATAACAGACAGCCTGACGGGGCGATGGCGTATTGAAAATATGCAGTCTCCGGTGAATTCACAGGGTGACGATTTCGGTATGACTTTTGAGCCTGGTGCTCCCAATCGGGGGTTCTTTTCTTCTAACCGTGGAGATGCCCGTGGTTGGGATCATATTTATAGTTTTGAGTTTCCTGAGGTACATCATGTCTTGAAAGGATTGGTGTACGATAAGGAGGGAGATGCGCTCTCTGATGCGCTTGTCACTTTGGTGGGGGATGACGGTACTTATTTAAAGATAAACGTGAAGAAAGACGGTACTTTCACTCAAGAGCTCGCACCGGGATGCCGTTATGCCCTGTTGGCTTCCTGCCGTGGTTATTTGAATGACAAAGAAGAAATGGCAACGGAAAATATTAATGAGGATCGCCTCTATGAACTTGAGTTTCCGTTATCTTCCATTACCCGCCCTGTACTGATAGAGAATATTTTTTATGAGTTTGATAAGGCTGATCTGACATCAGAATCTACAGTGGCTCTAGATGAACTGATAGAGTTGTTGAATGACAATCCAAATGTTACTATCGAACTGTCTGCGCATTGCGATTATAAAGGAAATGATGATTATAATCTTCGTCTTTCGCAACGCCGTGCAGAGTCTGTTGTACGCTATCTTATTAAGGGAGGGATTGATCCGGAACGTCTTACACCGAAAGGATATGGTGAACAGCAACCTAAAACAGTGACCAAGTTTACGCTGAAATCAGCACCTTTCCTGAAAGAGGGAGATGTGTTGACAGAAGAGTTTATAAAAAATCTCCCACCGGAACGGCAGGAGATTTGTAATGCGATTAACCGTCGTACAGAGTTCAAGGTGTTGAGGACGACGTATCAATGAGTTGCAGCTACGAGCTACAAGCTAATATGAAATTCCACCACCGCTTCAATACCTTTTCTGAAAATATCGAGTGGGAAGTTTTCGTTGGGTGAGTGGATGGCATTTGATTCTAATCCAAACCCCATGAGCACTGTCTTAATGCCAAGCACCTGTTCGAACGTTGAAATGATAGGGATACTTCCTCCGCGTCGCACAGCCAGTGGCTTTTTTCCGAATGCTTTTTCAAAACCTTTCTCAGCGGCCTGATAGGCAGGCAGGCTGATAGGACATACATAACCTTGTCCTCCGTGCATCGGTGTTACCTTCACTTGTACCGTATCCGGAGCAATACTCCGAATATAATCGGCAAACACTTGCGAAATCTTGTGGTGGTCCTGATGCGGAACCAGACGGCAGGATACTTTTGCTGTAGCTTTGGATGGAAGTACTGTTTTAGAACCTTCACCGGTATATCCACCCCAGATGCCGCAAACGTCGAATGAAGGGCGACAACTGTTACGCTCCAGCGTACTGTAACCTTTTTCTCCGAACAGTTCTTTTACGCCAATAGCGTTTTTGTACTTTTCTTCATTAAACGGAATGTGTGCAATCATATCACGTTCTGCCTGCGGCACTTCTTCTACGTCATCGTAGAAACCGGGTACTGTGATACGTCCATCCGCATCTACCACTTTGGCAATCATGCCGCATAGTACGTTGATAGGATTGGCAACAGCGCCGCCGAAATGTCCTGAATGCAGGTCGCGGTTAGGTCCGGTTACTTCTATTTCCCAGTATGCCAGTCCGCGGAGTCCTGTAGTGAGTGAGGGCAAGTCCGCCCCCAGCATACTGGTGTCCGATACGAGAATGACATCGGCTTTTAATAGTTCTTTATGATCTTCACAGAAAGATTCCAGACTGGGTGAGCCTATTTCTTCTTCACCCTCGAAAATGAACTTGACATTGTTCTTCAACATACCGTGCTTCATAAGGTATTCGAAAGCTTTCACTTGGATGAATGCTTGCCCTTTGTCATCATCCGCACCGCGTGCCCAGATGTGTTCATCACGTATTTCCGGTTCAAAAGGTTCACTTTTCCACAGTTCTAACGGCTCTGCGGGCATCACGTCGTAATGCGCATATATTAAAACTGTTTTTGCTGTAGGATCTACTGTCTTCTGTCCGAAAACAATCGGATTGCCTTTTGAGGGCATCACCAATGCTTCGTCTGCACCGGCTTCAATCAGAAGTTGTGCCCAACGCTCTGCACAGGCCAGCATATCATCATGGTGTTCCGGTTTTGCACTGATACTTGGTATACGGATGAGGCTGAACAGGTCTTCCAGCATCTTGGATTCATTCTTTGAAATGTATTTCTGTATTTCGTTCATAAATATATATAATAAGGTGAATTACTTTAACACCCTACCACTTCTATAATTGTGTAGTACGGTCAATAAGATAAAAATCAAGTATGGTCATGGCAGCCATTGCCTCTACGATGGGTACTGCACGTGGCAATACGCATGGGTCATGGCGACCGCGGGCTTTCAGTGTGGTGTCTATCCCATCTATGTTGACCGTATGTTGCTCCATAAGCACGGTGGCTACAGGCTTGAATGCAACGCGGAAGAAGATATCCTGTCCGTTGCTGATGCCGCCTTGAATACCGCCGGAGTGATTGGTTTTCGTTTCAATACGTCCGCAGTTATTGAAGAATACGTCATTTTGTTCCGAACCTTTTTGCTTCAGGCCTTTAAATCCGTCGCCGTATTCGAATGCTTTGGCAGCATTGATACTGAGCATGGCCGAGGCAAGCGAAGCGTGTAATTTGCCGAATACTGGTTGTCCCAGTCCGATAGGACATCCTTTGATGACACACGTCACTACACCTCCGATAGTGTCACCTTCTCCCTTGATCTTGAAAATCAGTTCTTCCATTTCCTTCGCCTTTACAGGGTCCGGACAACGTACAGGATTGGTATCTATAAGATCAAGGTCATAAGCGGTATAATTTTCTTCCAGACGGATGGGGCCTACCTGTGAGGTATATGCCGTAATGCGTACGCCCAGTTGACGGAGTGCTTGTTTGGCAAGCGCACCTGCCACTACGCGTGAAATGGTTTCGCGTGCCGATGAACGTCCGCCGCCACGATAGTCGCGAATGCCGTATTTCACCTTATATGTATAATCCGCATGCGAGGGGCGGTACACTTCCTTCATATTATCATAATCACTGGAATGTTGATTTTCGTTCCATACTATGAATCCTATGGGACATCCTGTCGATTTACCTTCGAAGATACCTGAAAGGAATTCTACTTTATCACCTTCCTTCCGTGCCGTTGTGATGAGGGATTGCCCGGGACGGCGACGATTCAGTTCCGCTTGCACGAAATCCATGTCAATGCGGATACCAGCGGGAAATCCATCAATGACGCCTCCGATGCCTTTACCATGTGACTCCCCAAAGCTGGTAAGGCGGAGAATGTTGCCGAATGAGTTGAACATAATCTTTTGCTTTAATGGTTTATGTATAAGGTTTATTCATGCCAAATCCTTTGAATAAAAGCTTTTGGATGCCTAAAGGTAACAAATAGTTATGGATTTTTTCTCATGAAAAGAAAGAAATATTGTTTTTTTATGGAATGAGGTGTTTTTTATCCTGTGTTGAATTGTACTAGGATCGTACCCGAACTGTATCTGAACCGTACTTGCTCCGTACATTCTTCGGTCAGAAGTACCTTTAGACGGAGAAACTGCGGACTTGGTACGGAGCAAGTACGTCCTAGGTGTGGTGAGGGTGGGAAAGAACTGATATGAGAGGTTTATAATCCTGTTGTCTATAAAATAAAGTATAGAAATGCCTATATAAATGGGGAATATTATAGAAAATATTAAAAAAAGGACAAAAATATTAATGTATTGACCTTGTTTGGTGTGACAAAAAACGGTTATTTTGCACCCCGAAAGTGATACAAAGAAAAAGCACGGTTATCCAGTGTTGGGAAGCTATTATTAACTAAACAATAAGGATTATAAAGAACAATTTGCTCTATTTATTTGTATATTGTTCTGGGTAAACGTTCTAATATACTTAATATATCTATTGAAGGTAAGTAAAGAGAAACTTAAAAATAGAACATTAAAATGTAGAACTGACCTTTTTTATGTGCATTATAAGCTGTTTCTTTGTGCCTGCGTAAACTTGTTTAATAAAAATAGAACATTGTTGCCTTCGTTGAGAAGGATTGTATTAACTAAACAACAGAATTATGAAGAAGAATTTATTTTATTTGTTTGCATTGATCTGCTCAATGAGTGTATTCACTGCTTGTAAAGATGACGAAGAGCCGGAAGTTCCTCCTACAATAGAGGATGTAGTAGCTGAATATTCTGGGGAGAACCTCAAATTAGCAGTTGAAGGTGCGGGGGCTGTTGCACAAGATGCTAAAATTGAACTTGCTAAATCGGATGCTAGTGATAAAGTAACTATCGTTTTATTTAACGTGGTTCCGGGAGTTACTGAATTCAAAATACCTAATGCTGAATTTTCTGTAATAACGAAGAGTATTTATGCCAGTACCTTGAAAGGAGAGGTTTCTGATAATGTATCTGGGTACAATGTAAAAGTAGAAGGTACAGTTGATGAGAAGGTGTTGACAGCTAATGTGATATTGACGGAAATAGAAGGTGATACGGTAAACGTAACTTCTTTCTATAAAAAGGTATATAAAGGTGATATGGATATTAATGTATCTAATATTCCTAATCCGGTAACAATGGAACAGCGTGTTTACATCAGCAAACCTTATTCTTATAAAATGGAGCAAAGAGATACAGCTATGATAAAATTAGCTATTAAGAACTTTGCTTTTGAGGGAATTGAACTGGGTGATATTACAGTAGATACCATTCCTGTAGTAAAAAGAGGTGAGGTGTATGCTTTTGGAGTAGAAGCCAGAACACTGAAATTGCAAGATCCTATCGGTGAAGTGACCGCTGATCTGAATGGTACGATTATCGGTGAAGATATGACTTTAAAACTTAATATTGATGCACTGGGATTGAAAGTAAAAGTTGCTTTCCAGGGTGGCAGTGTAGTTGAGAGTCAGACTGTAAATATGGAAGAAATGATCATCGAAAGTGCTGCAATTCTTGAACAGAAAAAGACGGGTACCACATCTCTGACGCTGAAGATTTGGGATAATACTCCGGATAAAGATTTGCTGTTAACTCCTAGCTATAAAGTGACAGATAAAGGTTCGGTTGAGTACATTTTGGTACATGTATCCGGTCAAGAAGATGTGCGTCTGTCTCAGGACCAGATAGATGGTAAGCAGCCAATTGATTTTTCCGTATTGAAAGGTAGCGATGATTATATTAAATATCATATGGTAGCAGAAGATCCTAATACAACTAAAGATTTTCTTATTAAGATAGAGCGTTTTACTACAACTATGGTGTTTGATATGAAAGAATGGGGAGAAAAGGATCCGGTAGGCCTGACTTCTTCTAATGATGCAGCTGCTTTATTACCATTGATGGGAATTATTATGCCAGAAGAGCCGGCTGGTCCCGTAGTGAAAGCTGCTGATGGTGCTGCTCGGATAACTACTTTCAAAACATTGACAAAAGACGGCCACAATCCTACTTTGGTACCTGCGATAACTGCCGGAACTTTGTTCACAGGTGTTTTTAGTATTAATATTTCGAGTACGTTGAAGAGTACTAAATTTGGTTTGCCTTATAACAAGAAGCCTAGTAAGTTTAGTTTTACTTATAAATATACTCCGGGTTCACCTGTATACCAAAGTGTAGAAAAGGACGGTAGAAATCATGCTGTACTTGTTGATGACAAGGATTTGGATCAATGTTCTATTGCAGCTTATTTATTTGAGGTGAGCAGCTATGATGAAACTTTGGATGGAACGAATGTTAATACTTCTAGTAAGGTTATTCTGAAAGCTGAATTAACAGACGGAACAGCAAAGAGTGATTATCAGGAAGTGACTGTTGATTTCAAGGAAACCGGTAATGGTTCATATGATGCAACTAAGAAATATAAATTGGCTATTGTATGTACTTCCAGTAAATGGGGTGACCAATTTATGGGAGCTGACTTGAGTAGCTTGTACGTGAAATATTTAGCTGTGGAATAATTCTCTTGTAACAATAGAAAATATCATAAATAGAAATCTCCTGCCTTAACAATAAGGGCAGGAGATTTTTTATTAGGGGTTAATCTCAATGTGTACTATTGTAAAGTAAGTAGTAGTTCTATTTATGGAGATTGGTTTTGCTATATTATATTAGTATTATCAAGAATATCATTTCTTGGAAGTATCTGCGATAGAGTTTAAAGGGAGAGGTGGAGAATATTCTAAAAATATAAGGCAGTTAATTCATTAGGAACTAATTGCCTTATATTTTTCTATTACTGAATATCCTTAGAAAGCGTATCCGAATCCAACGTTCAGATAAATAGGATACATATTGAAAGTGATTGTCTGGAAGTCTTTATTGAAGATATTATTTAATCCCCAAGTTATATCTCCATGTACCGTAAGACGTTTGAAAGCCCTCCAACTTGCGCCGGCTTGTACGCCCCATTGGAAAGAACGCAAATCATCAGAAAAGTCATAAGGAGCTGTATTATCTCCAGTAAATTCCACTTTAGTACCTGTAGGATCTTCTTTCCTTAAATATCCTTCAGAAACATATCCGTTAAAGTCTCCATTGGTTTTGAATGAGATATACGGACCTGCACTTAGTCTGACGCGATTGCTAAGCTGATAAGTAGCTAGCACGGGAATAGAGAAGTATGCAGCTCGGAATTTAGTTTTGACATCACCAGTCCAGTTACCTGACAGACGTTCGCCTCCTCCTCCAATGATTTCCATACTGTAATTTTTCACGCGGGCATCAGCTTCCATACCTTTGTTCTCAATCCGTATACCTAATGTCATTCCCCAATTTTTCTTTTTGGTGAACCACTTTGTGATATTTCCTTCTATAGAAAGGTAAATATTAGGGTTGTATCCTGTCAATGCTCTAATTTCTTGAGGCAGAGGAAGGGGAGTAGCACCACCGATATTTATACCGGCTTTTATTTCATATTCCAATCCATGCAGTGAAGACCAGATAATACCGTGATTTCTTTCTTCTTGTGCATGAGCGATATTCACAGTGTTTACCAGTGTCAACAGGCAAATAAATACTATAATCTTTTTCATTTGTTCTGACTTTAATGCATATAACTTAATTCTACCTCATCAATATATAGAGTACTTCCTACGGCTCCTTCAAATAAATCACCTTTGACGCTTGAAGCAAATACGATAGCAAGGTTGTAACCGTCATTTTGTAGTTTTTCCAAATCAACTTCCTTACCTGGTTTATTAACGAAGGTAAGATTGAATAAGGTCCAATCGTCTGTTTCTTTTGCATCGGAGATGCGTGCAACAGATATAATGTGCGGATCAGTGAAGATATTTGTACCGTCTAGTGAATTTAGGTTTGCATCTGTTTCATAGAATACACCATAGATATCGCACATGTCTTTTCTTCCACTGACCGGTTTTCCTGCTACAGTAAAGGTTTCTCCTGCTTTGTATTTATAATAACCTTTCAGAGATACAGGTATGTGGTTAAAGGGAACTCCAAACTTAGTTGCTTTTACAACCTCAGGAATTACAATCTTGAAACTTCCCGTAAATAAATTTCCGGCAGCAATGTACATCTTTAAACGTTCGCCTAATTCACCGGTACTTTTAGTTGTCAGTTTTACACAATTCCCTACTTTTCCATTAGGAGAAGGACTGGTGGGATAATCATCGGCGGCGGCTTGTACGCCAGTATAATTGAAACCTTCATTTGCATTTGCCCACTTCAACAAATTACCTATAGCATCAGTTTCCTGAAAGTTGTAAAAGATAGGTTGCCCATTCTTATCATTTACAGGTGTTACTTCTTCAAAATGAAAACTGGTAGGTATACCGGAAAACATGGCACTCACCTTATACTGCTTTGTCCACTGCTTGTCTTCTGATGTTACCGTATAGAGTAGTGGTTTATCTTTTGTATCCGTAAAGTCTCGCACGGTTCCACTGGCCGGTTCAATAGTTGCTCCCGGTGTAAGAGTGAATTCAGGAGCTAATTTTGTAATATCTGCTCCTTTTTTTAACGGTAAGGTGATTTCATCGTTACCAATGATCGGTTCCCGGTTTAGTACATCTCCCGGAACAGAACATGTTTCGATATCCGCTTCTGCATTAAGCGCTTCGTCTTGTATACAAGAAGATATGGCAAATGCCAAAAAGAAACACGAGGTTAGCGTTTTAATCTTCATTTAATTCAGTTTTTGGTTATTAATAATGTAAAACTCGGGCGCAAAGTTAAGTTTCTTTTTTGAAATAGAAGACTTTGCGCACGTATTAAAAACATTTTTTCTAAATTTGTGTCCATTAAAATCAGTGAAATAATGATAACGGAAACGGAGAGAAAACGGATAATCGACCTGATACATCAGGAAGTGGTGCCGGCTATTGGGTGTACAGAGCCCATTGCTGTGGCATTGTGCGTAGCTAAAGCAACAGAAACACTGGGGACAAAGCCGGAAAAAATAAATGTGTTGCTAAGTGCTAATATTCTGAAAAACGCTATGGGAGTAGGCATTCCGGGTACCGGAATGATTGGCCTGCCCATTGCTATTGCGCTGGGGGCGCTGATCGGAAAATCGGAATATCAGTTGGAAGTGTTGAAAGACAGTACGCCTGATGTAGTGGAAGAGGGGAAACGTTTCATTGAGGAAAAGCGCATTCATATTTCGTTGAAAGAGAATATTGAAGAAAAATTATATATTGAAGTATGCTGTGAGGTCGGAGATGATAAAGCAACAGCTGTGATTGCCGGAGGACATACCACCTTTATATATATAGAACGTAACGGAGAAGTTCTATTTCAGAAACAACATACGGCAAGCTGTGAAAAAGAGGAAGAGTGCCTGGAGCTGACTTTACGTAAAGTTTATGATTTTGCTCTGAATACTCCACTGGATGAGATCAGCTTTATTCTGGAAACAGCCCGCTTGAATAAGGCGGCTGCCGAACGTTCTTTTGAAGGCAATTATGGCCATGGCTTGGGTAAGATGTTGCGTGGCACTTATGAACATAAAGTGATGGGAGATAGTGTCTTCTCACATATCTTGTCTTATACATCAGGTGCCTGTGATGCTCGTATGGCAGGGGCTATGATTCCGGTAATGAGCAATTCCGGTAGTGGAAATCAAGGTATATCTGCCACTTTGCCTGTCCTCGTCTTCGCTGAAGAAAATGATAAATCAGAAGAAGAACTGATACGTGCTCTGATGTTGAGTCATCTGACAGTAATCTATATTAAACAAAGTTTGGGACGTTTGTCTGCTTTATGCGGCTGTGTGGTTGCTGCTACAGGTTCCAGTTGTGGTATTACCTGGTTGATGGGAGGAACTTACGATCAGGTGGCTTATGCCGTTCAGAATATGATAGCCAACCTTACGGGTATGATTTGTGACGGTGCGAAGCCCAGCTGTGCGTTGAAAGTAACAACAGGTGTATCTACCGCTGTTCTTTCTGCCATCATGGCTATGGAAAACCGTTGTGTAACTTCTGTAGAAGGTATTATTGATGAAGACGTGGATCAAAGTATCCGTAATCTGACCAAGATAGGGTCGAAAGGAATGAATGAGACGGATAAATTGGTGCTGGAGATAATGACGGGGAAATAGTGATTAGTGGTGAGTGATTAGTGATTGGAAACTGTGCAGCATAATACACAGCATACTAATCACTAATCACTTACCGTTAATCACTATCTTAATGATTGCATCCGCATCCTTGGTGATCGTGATCGCCGCATCCGTCGCCGCAACCGTCACCACAGCTATCGCAACCGCAACTGCATCCACCGC
>OJMN01001266.1_pt1 | contig 14946 bp, 20 predicted proteins | sample 1597261 | NCBI WGS metagenome assembly OJMN01 (sample SAMEA2452130, study PRJEB22498) | human gut metagenome | biome: human feces; feature: human gut; material: feces | place: Australia | collected 2012 | reverse complement strand
ATTGTGTCCAAACGTAAGATACCCCGGAACCGTAAGGTTTCCGGGGTTTTTCTGTACTCTAAGAAAAGAATTATTCGTAAATTTATCAGGTTAGTAATAGTGAAACATTTATCAGCAAGATGAAATACAGATAAATTTATAATTAAAAAATAAGACCAGCGGTGCCAAAACGGTGCCAAAAAGAAACTCCTGCGAATGTTTGCTATTCACAGGAGTATTTTTTTACCAGCCTTTGATCTGTTTGATTTGTTCAGCACGTTCTGGATCACGATGATATTGTAATTTCAGACGGATAGTTTCCACAACTTCCTGTCTGGATTCATCATCAAGCTGATAGAACGATGTAAGCAGATTATCTACATCAGGCATACTGTTCTTACCGAAAAGGTACATCAGCGGATACATAGAATTTTTTAAGTAAGTCTTTACACGACTTGCGTCTAATGCTCCGTTCAAACCGTCTGGAAGTGTAGGATAAATCTCTTCTTCCTTAATTGTGCCAGAAAATGGACTGGCAGAACATATCTCATTCACATCAATTTGCAATTCATTCGCAAGTCTTAATGCAAAATCAAATCGAATATTGGAATCTTTTTGAATAATTGAATATAAGGTTGTAGCACTGATTCCGGTTGCCTTTGCAATTTTGCGGACATTTGTGCCTTTTTCATCAAGATATTTCTTTAAATTTTTACCGTCACCCATAGAATCCTCCTTTTTCATATATTAGAAAATTACGAAAAACATAAATCTATAAAATATCATAACACAGACGTGGAATAAAATAAAGAAAAAATAGTGTACGAAGTTCGTAAAAATGTGTTTACGAAATATTGACAACGATAGAAATACATGATATTATCAATTTACGAAAATCGTACAGATATAGAAATACAGTAAACGTATTCTATATCTGGAGAGGAAAGGAGGAGGCAATATGGCAAGTTACAATTATATGATGAGTGCTGATGAAGTGGCACAGGAATTAAACTGCTCAAAATCTCATGCCTATAAACTGGTGAAAGCTATGAATAAAGAATTATCTGCACAGGGATATATTACGATGGCTGGAAGAATACCAAAGGCGTTTTGGGCAAAAAAGATGTATGGCTATGAAATAGCAGAAAATTAGGGAGGATCAATATGGCTTACAGAGAAAAAGACACAAAAAAATGGACAGCCCAGTGGTTTGAGACAAATGTCATGGGTGAGAAGAAAAAACGCAGAAAGCGTGGATTTGAAACAAAGCGAGAAGCATTGGAGTTTGAACGAAGCAAAAAGTTGAGCAATGAGCGAAGTATGGATATGAAGCTGAGCGATTTTATTGAGATTTATTTTTCAGACAAACAAAATGATCTGAAAGATCGAACAATCAAAAATAAAAGATATATGATGCAACAGCATATCGTTCCATACTTCGGAAATCAGATGATGAGTGAAATCAAGGCTTCACAGATTATTCAGTGGCAGAATGAAATTCAGAAAAAAGGCTATTCAGATTCTTATCTGAGAATGATTCAGAATCAGTTGACCAGTCTGTTTACACATGCAGCTAAAATCTATGACTTGCCGGTTAATCCATGCAAGAAAGTGAAACGAATGGGAAATTCAGATTCAAGAAGTTTGAACTTCTGGACACTGGACGAGTACAAACAGTTTATACAGACAATGGAGCCGGGAACAAGATATTATCTTATGTTTGAGATGCTGTTCTGGACTGGATGCAGGATCGGGGAGCTGCTTGCGATTACAAAAGCTGATATCAATTTTGAAAAGAATCAGCTTAGTATCAATAAGACTTATTACCGGACAGGAATGCAGGATATTATCACAGAACCGAAAACAAAACAGTCCTTTCGGACAATCGAAATTCCGGAATTTCTGAAAGAGGAAATTAAGGAATTTGTAGATGGTCATTACGGAATGCCGGATACAGAAAGATTATTTCCGGTTGTTCAGGAAGCGGTACAGCATAAGATGAAACGGCAGATTGAGCTGGCAGGAGTGAAGAAAATTCGAGTGCATGATATCAGGCACAGCCATGTGGCTTATCTTATTGAGAAAGGTGTGGAACCGTTATTGATTCGGGACAGATTAGGTCATAAAGATATTCGTATCACATTGAACACTTATGGACATCTTTATCCAAATCAGCAGAGAAAGATTGCAAATCTTCTGGATAATGAAAATGGAAATGCTGTTACCGGATTGGGAGAAGAAAGAGATGAATGTTGAAAAGGCAAAAGAAAAAGCCCAGATAAATAATCTGAGCAAGTTCTCTGATAATCAGATTCACTGATATACCATCTTGGCAGATTCAGTATATCACGAATCGGGAAATACGACAATTCCCGAATATCTGTTCATCAGAGACTTGCCCGGAAGGGCAGGAGGAGATGATGGAATGAATATGAATGAAAAAAATAAAATTGAGAATTGTAGAATAGAACCAAAACTGAAACTGATCAATATGGATTCAGTAGAGGTGGAACAGGTAGAATGGCTGCTTTATCCGTTTATTCCTTATGGAAAAGTGACCATTATACAGGGAGATCCAGGAGAAGGCAAGACAACGATGGTACTTCAGATTATTGCAAAACTGACCAGAGGAGAGCCGATTCTTCCTGTTACTGATAAAACGAAAACAAAAGAAAAACGAAGTGATGAAGTCGATAGTGAGAATGAAGATTTAGATGCTGAAGATAATATGCAGGAACAGTCTTCTGTGTCACCTGTAAATGTAATCTATCAGACAGCAGAAGATGGACTTGGAGATACTATCAAACCCAGATTACTTGCTGCAGGTGCAGATTGTTCAAAGGTGCTGGTGATTGATGACAGTGACCAGCCACTGACAATGGCAGATGTCAGATTGGAAGAAGCAATCGTGCAGACAAAAGCAAAAATGGTTGTTCTTGATCCGATACAGGGCTTTCTGGGAGCGGACGTAGATATGCACAGGGCAAATGAGATCAGACCACTGATGAAGCGTATCGCAGTGCTGTCAGAAAAATATCACTGTGCAGTTATTTTAATCGGTCATATGAACAAAAACAGCAACGGCAAATCTTCTTATCGAGGACTTGGCTCCATTGATTTTCAGGCTGCTGCAAGAAGTGTTCTGATTGTCGGGCGAGTGAAAGATGAACCGGAAGTAAGAGTGGTATGTCATACGAAGAGTTCTCTTGCACCGGAAGGAACGTCCATTGCATTCAGACTGGATAAGAATAATGGGTTTGAATGGATTGGAGAATATGATATCAGTGCCGATGAACTTCTTAATGGAGACGGAAGAGGACAGAAAAGTCGGAAAGCAAAAGAATTTCTCCTTGAGATACTGGCAAATGGAGGAATGACTCAGAAGAAAATTGCAGAAGAAGCAGAAGCCAGAGGAATCAAAAGTAAAACGCTATGGAACGCCAAACGGGAACTTGAAATTGATTCCGTAAAACGTGGAAAGCAATGGTATTGGATGTTGCCAGAATAAAAATGGAAGATGGCAAGATTACCATTTCTTAAGAAGAGGGGATCTTGCTACCTTGAAAGGAGAATAGATGCAAAATAAAAGTGTACAGATTCCATACGAGTTATTCTTTCAGCTCTTGCAATATTTTTTGATGGATAACTACGATGGTGAAGAAATAATACGGTTGGGATTGGAGAAAAAACTGGATGCAATGGTGAATCGTGAAGTATACAGCAAATCCAAAACAGCACCAACGGAAGAAGAAAGAGAAAAGTTCCGGAAGGAATATCTGGACAGACGGGGAATACCGGAGAACTTTCGATGGTAAAGGTTCTTTCTGAACACTTTATTACAGGAGCGTGTCACGCACCTGTAGATAGCAGACAAGGAGAATGTTGGTAAGGTGTAGTCGGGAGTTGACTGGCGTAGAAGAGAATTTTCAAAAGGGAGCCCTGATTCAGGGCGCCCCTGCGGAAACGGTAGATGAAAGGAGATTGGCACAATGAGAGAAGGAAGATTAGGATATAACAGTTATAACAAAAGATATGGATTATTATCATCAGATCTATGGATTGATACAGGATTTCACTGTGGAGAATGCCTGGAAGTGTTGCTTGATGATGAATGGGTTCAGACCAGAATGGAAATGAATCCTGCAAGAGAATGGTATCTTGTAGGGACACCGTATTGTGGTGATTTGGAATATATTCGGGCAAGGATACCGGAGTAAAGGTCTCTGTACCCCCGGAGGGCGCAAGGGTACTTTTGATGGACGGTACGGCTGTCGAAAGTGCTTTTGCGTTACTTTTGACAAAAGTAACAAAACCGCCGTATCCGGCGAATATTTCTTTTTATACTATAGCTGGCAAAGATACAAATTTATGTGCCATGTCTGGCACTGGTTTTAGAAAGCGGGGTGAGGAATATGACGATGAAACGAACAATCAGTGGTATGATCGGGACAGGGTCTCTGGCTCATAACAGACGAGATTTTATAGCAGAAAATGTTGATCCAGACAGAGTGCAATTAAATATTTGTTACCGGAATGAGAATCTGAAAGAAGTCTATAAAGAGCTGTTTGATGAAGCTGTAGAACGGTATAATGTCGGGAAAAGAAAAGATCGGCAGATTACAAATTATTATGAAAAGATTCGCCAAGGAAAACAGGAAAAGTTGTTCCATGAAGTGATTTTCCAGATTGGAAACCGAGAAGATATGGCTGTTGGAACAGAAGCAGGAGATCTGGCTGTAAACGTACTGGATGAGTATGTAAAAGATTTCCAGAAACGGAATCCGACACTTCGGGTATTTAGTTGCTATCTGCATCAGGATGAGGCTACTCCACATCTCCATATTGATTTTATTCCTTATGTGACGGACTGGAAAGGAAAAGGAATGGATACCAGAGTTTCACTGAAACAGGCATTAAAAAGTCTTGGATTTCAAGGTGGAAATAAGCATGATACGGAACTGAATCAGTGGATAAATCATGAAAAAGAAGTTCTGGCAGAGACTGCAAAGCAGTATGGAATTGAATGGGAACAGAAAGGTACTCATGAGGAACATCTGGATGTCTATAACTTCAAGAAAAAAGAACGGAAAAAGGAAGTACAGGAATTGGAGCAGGAGAAAGAGCATCTAACTGCTGAAAAAGAAGAATTAACAGCACAAATTGCAGAATCCAGAGCAGATATCCAGAATTTAAAAGACGATAAGGAACAGGCAATCAAGGCGAAGCAAGAAGCAGAACAAAAGGCAGGGAGCGCAGAAAAAGAACTAAAAAGCCTGGAAGATCGCAGAGAACAGCTACAACCGATTATGGATAGTGTGAGCAAAGAAATCAAAGAATATGGAACGGTTAAAATGTTACTGCCGGAGGCGGGCACGCTAGAACGGGCAGTAACCTATCGAGATAAAAAAATTAAACCACTGTTTCTTCAAATAAAGAATAAGGTTGCTGTAATGGCGGCTCAGGTTAAAGAACTTACGAAAGAGGTGGAAGGTTGGAAGAGAAAATATCAAAAGGTGAAACAAAAATATAATGCTATTCAGAGAGAACTGGATGATATACGTAAAGATAATCAGAAATTGTCAGAAGAAAAAGATATATTACAAGGTGTTTCTGATAGGTATGATCGTGTTGTGCGTGTTCTTGGAATAGAAACTGTAGATACAGCAGTACAGCAGGATATTCAAAACGAGAAAGTCCTGGAAGAAAAGCGACGGATGGAACAAATGCCGAAGGGAAATATTCATGAAAGATTGGCATGGGGAATGAAAAAAAGCGAGATGGAGAATCAGCAGCGTAAGAAAACTAAATCAAAAAACAGAGAAATGGAGAGATAAGATTATGGAAACACACATTTATGATGAAAAGAACGGATTAAGCTATACTTTGCATGGAGATTATTATTTGCCGGATTTGGTATTGAATGAAGAAGAACCGATATATGGGAAATATGGAATGCTGAGGAAACAGTTTCTGAAGGAACACAGATTAGCAAAATATCAATATTTGTTGTTGACTGGAAAGCTGACGGAACACCTGAATCAAATTGATCAGGAGAGCAGAGAGCAGGTGGAAATGCTTATGGAACAGATGGCAGAAAAACAGGGTGTAACTGAAGAATTAAAGGTACAGAACCAGACGAAGTGGGTTAGGCTGATGAATAATATAAAAGCCAGTGCAGAAGAAATGGTGTTGAGAGAAATACTTTATATATAAGTATTAGTTGTAAAGGACTGAACAGGAAAAGTATAATACTATCCGGCTTATTAAGATTTATTTCACATCTCTTGATTTTTATTACGGTTACTGATATAGTTATTACAGTAACCGTAATAAGGAGGGGATGCTATGAGGGATAATGTGAAAAGTGGTGCACTCACAGAAGTGACATTCTATATTTTGCTTTCACTCTATTCACCTAAACACGGATATGCTGTCATGCAGTTCATTGAAGAAAAAACAGGTGGGCGGCTTTCATTGGGAGCAGGCACTTTATATGGTGCATTAAATTCAATGCAGGAAAAGGGATGGATTGAGCTTTTCGGAGATAGTGAAGGTAGAAAAAAAGAGTATCTTATCACTGTAAAAGGAAAGGAGATAGCTGAAAAAGAACTTATCAGACTTCGTGAACTTGTAGGTATTGCAAGCGGAATTGTAGGAGGTACATTATGAGCAAAAAGTGTTATCGTTTTTTTGGCGGGCTATTGACGGTACAGAAAAACTGGCTGAATAAGATGGCTGAAAAAGGTTATCGCCTTATTCGAACGGGAAAATTACTCTATGAATTTGAAAAATGTAAGCCAGGTCAAGTTCAATATTACGTGGAGTTTATAGGACAAAAATCAAAAGCTAATGCTGAAGATTACCATGATTTCTTGGAAGAAATGGGATATTCCGTATTCTATAAAAATATCAATCTTAATTATTCTGTTGGTAAAGTTCGCTGGCGTCCGTGGGCTGAAATTGGCGGTCGTATTGCAACAAACACTACAACATTTAACAGGGAATTGCTGATTGTAGAAAAAGAAAATGATGGAAAACCTTTTGAACTTCATACGTCCTATGAAGATAGGGCAAATTATTACAGTAATTTGCGAAATCCCTGGCTTTTATTAATGCTTATGCTCGTGGCATTTGCTACCGTAAATCGGTCTGTTATTTTAGGCATAGTTGCTGTGATTTTTCTAATCCCTGTCATTATATACCAGTTGCAAATTATGAAAAATAGGCATGAAGCGAAGATGAAGGAGTGGTGATTCAGGATAACAAGGTTGGTTTAGCTGATGCAATGTAATGCACTGTCGTTTGAGGGTTAGTAGCCCGTTCTTAAATTTGTGGGCAGTTTGTTGCTGATGATATAAATATTAGAGAAAATTAATTGAAAGTTAAAAAAAGAAAGTAATAAGTAAACAAAGGCTCAATTGTAAACATGTATTGGGAACGCTATAATGGAAATAAGGACAGGAGGTGCGAACAATGCGTATTGGTGAGCAGATAAAAAACTATCGAAAAACTGAGGGATTAACACAAGAACAGGTGGCAAATTATCTGGGTGTTTCTACTCCTGCGGTAAATAAATGGGAAAAGGGAAATACATATCCGGATATCTCATTACTTCCAGCTTTGGCACGACTATTGAAAATTGATATGAATGAATTGTTTTCGTTTCATGAAGAATTGACAGAAAAAGAGATTGGACAATTTGTGAATGAACTTTCGGAAGTTTCATTGGACAGCTTTACAGAGGCTTTCGAGATGGCATCTCGTAAAATACAGGAGTATCCTCATTGCGACTTATTAATATATACGATCGCAACCGTTCTGAACGGATCTTTGACTTTGTCAGATCTTAATGACGAAGAACGAATGGAATATAATACAGCTATTATTGAGTGGCTGGAACGAACAGCAGATAGTCAGGATGAAAGAGTGAGAAATTCAAGCGTTTTTATACTTGCAACAAAATATGTCCAAATGGAGAAATATGAAGAAGCAAATGCCCTTTTGAAAAAAATTCCTGATACTGTAATTGATGCAACGATTATGAAAACAAGTGTATTAGCACATCAGGAAGGAACAGATACTGCTGCATTATTCTTAGAAGGGAAATTGCTACAGGCAGTTATCAATATCCAAAGCTACTTGTATAAGTTAATAGAAATGGAAGAAGAGACAGGAAATCATGATAAAGCAGAGAAAATTGCTGAGATTACAGATCACATGATATCATTGTTTGGACTATGGAATTATGGCAACACAGTTCCATATCTGCTGATTGCTGGATATCGAAAAGATGTAGAAAAATGTATCCAGTTAATTAAGCGATTATTAAGTGAATCACAGAAGCCTTGGAATATGACACAATCCCCTTTGTATTACAGGTATGAAGATACTGCACAGGGAAAAGCTTTTTCGGGACTTGGAAAAAATTTTGTTCGTGAATTGTATTCGGAAATTGAAAATAAGAAAGAGTATGAATTCTTGAGGGGGAATAAGGAACTCGAATCAATTTTTGAGGAACACTTGAAATAGGTTGTAAAAATGTATGGAAATAGATGTAGTTGAGAAAGAAGAAAATTTTTGACATTTCCACAGATGCGTGCTAATATGATTATAGAAAAAGAGTGCTACCGATAGACGGTTAGTCCACATACTTATTGATTACAAAAATAACCGTTCAGTTTGCAGGCTGGGGCGGTTATTTTTGTGGTTTATGATTATCTTTGCCTAATGTATATCCGATACTAAAGCAGGTTAAGCCGAAGCTCACTACTGCTATGAAGTCCACAATACTCATTGGCTTAGCCCTCCTTTCCACTGGATTCCTTTACAGGTTTCTATGTAATCAGAGGGTCACAGTCCCTCTGGAGAAGGACTAACCGCCTACCGTTATGGTAGCACCCATGTTTCGATTATAACAGTTAAAAATTACCGGTGCAATATAAAGTTGGTAGAGAAGTATCTAGTATCTACAGAAGAGAATCGGTTTGAGTATTCTCCGGTGCCAAAACGGTGCCAAGAAATCAGGCAAATCAAAATAGGTGGTGCAATTCAGCCGTTTTTCACTGTATTTTGGAGAGAAAACCATAAAAAATATGAGGTAAAACGGGATTAAAGTATCGTGAGGGTGGTAGAACTGTAGGTTCAGGACGTGTCGCTACAATCATCGAGTAATTTGTAATTTAAAATTTTATATTTTAGATTGTATTCCGCAATCCTTGAGAAATCAGGGGTTGCAGTTTTTTTGTATAAAAACTTTTTTAATAATGCATTTTTGGAAAAAGAATGGTAAACTGTTGTTTAATGGGCTTGCATGCTTGCAGAATAGCTCAACTATTTTTATGATTTGAAAAGAGGCGGAAGATGAAGTCATGGGGAGAACAGGAGTGAGTAAAAAATTGAAATATTTTTGGAAAAAGATTTTGATTTTAACATGGATGTTCAGTTTATTTCTTGGCATACTGGCAGGACCATGTGCGGTAGACGCAAAGAACCAAAAAGAGAAAAAAGAATATGGCGTATTTTTAAGCATTGATTCGTCTCAGATAAAAAAGTTATACGGATATAGGCTGGTGGTCATTGATGCACAGTATTTTTCTGCAAAAGATATCCGTACCCTGCACAAAAAAGGCGTAAAAGTATATACCTACTTAAATATCGGTTCCATCGAGAATTTTCGCGATTATTATAAGAAATATGAATATCTTACAATCGGAAATTATGAGAACTGGGAAGGAGAAAAGTGGGTAGATGTTTCGAATAAGGACTGGCAGAAGTTTATGGGAAAACTGTCGAAGAAGCTGCTGAAAAAAGGGGTGGATGGTTTCTTTATTGACAACTGCGATGTCTACGATTATGCAAAGACAAAGAAAAATTTTAAAGGACTGGCCAAAATACTGAAAAATATCAAACGTCTTGGAAAAGGTGTCATAATCAATGGCGGAGATGTTTTTGTGACAAAGTACAGAAAAACATACGGATCGGCGAAAGATATCATGACTGCCGTTAATCAGGAATCTGTGTGGAGCAGTATTCGGTTTGAAACGAGCACGTTTGGAAAACAGCCAAAAGATGTACGCAAATATTTTTCCGATTATGTTCAAAAATGTAAAAAAGATAGAATGGAAGTCTATCTTTTAGAATACACGAAAGATAAAAAACTGATCAGAAAAATTAAACAGTATTGCAGAAAAAATAAGTTTCACTATTATATATCGGATTCAATCGAATTGGATTAATAAACAAGTATCATTCATGATTTAATGGGAGGAGTTTGAAAATGGAACAAAAAGAAATAACAAAAACGAGGCTGATTATTTATGTGCTGATGGCTTACGGACTGACCTATCTGATGGGAATTCTGATGTGGTATGGCAGTACAAAGGGTTATGACCTTACGGTATTTCCGACAGCACAGATGATGTATCCGGCAACGGGGCTGACCAGACAGAACTGGAATAGAATTAAAACATAATTTTGGATTTCTCATATTCTTAATGTATATTATTCTATCATTATTTTTATAAATATACAAATACAGATAAAAAAGTTAGCGTAAAAAAACTTTCGGAAAAATAAATATTGAAAAAGGCAGTTCCTTTGTATAAAGTTTTAAGTGACGAAACAAAAAACGCAAAGGAGAACTGCCCCATGTATAACAGTATAATCGAATTTATCGAAAAAGACACTACTAAAATTGAAAAATTTATCAAAGAATCATTATTATCCGGAAATATGATGCGTTTTGAGGAGGAACTGCTTGAAAATGTAATTGATCTGTTGGAGTATCAGCACAAAAAGGAGCAGATGCAAAAAAGAATCAAGAAACAGGATGAGCTGGTAAGAGAAGTCAAAAGGAATCATAGGTTCTATAATGTACCCTATAAGGTGGACACGACGAGACGAAGGGATTGCTTGAAATGTTGATTACCGCTAGGGGAAATGATATATGTTTGCTAGGTCTGAAAATAACTGATAGAATCCTAAATCATGGACACCTTGAAAAAAGGAGATACCCCAATAAATGGACAGAGAAGCTATTTGTGTATTAACCTGAATGTAGACATACAGTAAAGGGGAGTGTACCTGAAAAGTTAACATAAGAAAAAGGTATTGAATCCCTAAAAATAGACAGAGGTTAAAAGGGATAGGAACACCAAAGTGGACATAAGGGGATTCCAAAGTCCAAGGGCATCTGCTACAATAAATTATAGATTAGAGAGGATGCTGATGAAAGAATATACAGCGAAGGAAATGAAATTGTTGAAGGCTAATCCATATACATTTAAAGTGACAAAGAATAAGCTCTATTTTACGATAGAGTTTAAGAAAGCGTTTTGGATAGCTTACCAAGCAGGGATGGCACCGAGAAAGATATTGGAAGATCTAGGATACGATCTGGAGATGTTTGGACAAAAGCAGATAGACAGCATAGTGCAACGCATCAAACATCAGGCACAGTGCGGAAGCGGCTTCAGACAAGGAGAAAACAGGACACGCCGAAAAAAGGATGAACTATCCATACCGGAAGAAACATCTCTAGAGTCAAAGGAAGCATTGGAGGAAATTTTGAATGAGGTAAAGTACCTGCGGCAGGAGGTTGAGTTTTTAAAAAAAATTGTAAAAACAGAAAATACAGCAACGAGGAAATCCTGATGAGCTTTGGATGGAAATTTGAAGTGATTCAGAAGACTTTGAATGAAGCGGATAACCAGTTGAGTGTAAGTATGCTGTGTGAAATAGCAGGAGTTTCGCGTTCAGGATATTACAGATGGGTAAAAGCTGTAGATGTAAGGGATAAGAGAGAAAAGAAGGACAGGGAAGATTTTGAACTGATTCTGAAAGCCTATAATCAGCGTGGTTATAGCAAAGGTGCACGAGGCATACATATGTGCATGCTCCATTGGAACCCACCGATTGTGATGAATGTAAAGAAGATAAGGAGGCTGATGGATAAATACGGTTTAATGTGCCCGATAAGGAAAGCAAACCCATACAGAAGGATGGCGAAAGCATTGAGGACAAGTAATGTGGCGGACAATCTCTTAAAACGCGAATTTACGGAACATGGGCCAAGGAGGGTGCTGCTGACGGATATTACTTATATACCGTATAATGGGACATTTGCCTATCTTTCGACAATTCTGGATGCATATACCAAGCAGATATTGTCGTATGTACTGAGCGATTCATTAGAGGTGGATTTTGTATTGGAAACTGTTGAGAAACTGATCAGAGAACATGGGGTTGAACTGACAAAAGAAACGCTGATTCATTCGGATCAGGGTTGCCATTACACAAGTGCCAGTTTTATCCGGCTAGTCAATGACAAAGAACTGAGACAGTCCATGTCAAGGAAAGGTAATTGCTGGGACAATGCTCCGCAGGAAAGTTTTTTTGGTCATATGAAGGATGAAATTGATGTCAGTGGGTGTGAAAAGTATCGAGATGTCAGGGCGATAGTTGATGATTGGATAGATTATTATAACAACGAACGCTATCAATGGCAGTTAGCGAAACTTTCACCTAATGAATACTATGGATATATAACGACAGGGATATATCCATTAAAAGGAATTATTGATGAAAGGGAAAAAGAACAAAAGTTCCCTAAAACAAATTAAAAAAATGTCCTTGACAAGGGGTACAGTTTAATCAGTGGCGAAGAAACCTTACGAAAAGAGATACCGGGACTGGAAAGAGCCAGCTTCCGGGAAGGAAAGATTGAAGGAAAGATTGAAGGAAAGATTGAAGGAAAAGTTGAGATTTTATATGAGGAACTTCATATGACTGTAGCAGAGATTGCAGAGAAATTAGTCATTTCAGAAGAAGAGGTGCAAAAGATTGTAGATGCTTTGGAAAATGCCTAAGTGTATTTACAACAATGATCTGTTCCGGGTTCTTAGCTTTGTGGAACACAATCAAAAGCTAATGTATATCTGCGAAGTATCCATGCTGGTATATGGTGACTCCAAGTATTTTGAAAATAACACATTGGAGTCATTGTGTGCTCTTTTACAGAAATATAATACTGTACCAATTTTCGGACAGACATTCTCAGATGGAGAATATATATTCTCAGATGAGATTTTGAAAAAATATTATGTGTATAAGGAACCCCAGAAAATATCTATTCGTGGCAAGGCACTGATACGAATGTGTGGGAAAGATATCGACATCAGTGGATTTGATGAGGGAATCGAATTTACAGTTTCTGAATTATCTAAGATAGAATGCGTGCAGCTTCTTGTTCCGATATTTATGACGATTGAGAATAGAACATCGTATCTCCGGTATAAGAAAGAGAATACAGTGACATTCTATCTGGGAGGATATGCGAATCGCGATCAAAGAGATTTCATCAAGAAGATATACGAAGACAATCCAGGTGTTACATACTTGCATTTTGGGGATATTGATGCAGGGGGCTTTTGGATACATCATCATTTGTGTCAGGTGACCGGTGTGCCATTTGGAATGTTCCATATGTCCTTTCAGGAACTGAAGAATTCGGAGTATCGTAAATGTCTACATCCGCTTACAGAAGGAGATATCACAAGGATGCAGGAGCTGGCAGTTATGCCGGAATACCGGGATGTAATAAAATACATGCTGGAACATAGAGTGAAGCTGGAGCAGGAAATTATAAGCTTGAAATTAATGGAACGGGTATTTGGGAATCGCTCAAAATTTTATGAAAATCACTGAAAACATAAGTTATCATGTTGCTGCAGGAAAGATTAGCAAAGAACTTCTTCACAAAATTATGACAGCGATTATGGATGGAACTTATGAAAAAGATAAATCGTGGTGAGATATCTAAGATTTTCGGAGAGTTGTTCTTTGCTGTTGATCCAGGATACAGAGGTGTGGCAGGAGAGGTTCCCACCCAGTATGCAAACCTTCGTGCAGATGAGCGCCTTGAGATGCTCGCTAACTTGAACAACGAAGAGAAAGAGGCTGAGGCAATTGCCAGAATGTCAGCTTTGAATGTGGAAATTGCAGCAACAGAAGGTCTGGATGAAAACTATCAGATTGGTGCATCCTATTTCTTGAAGCTGAAGAATATTGACTTTGACCGGTTATGGTCAGATTACCTACATCCGTTGTTACAGGAATACATAAATGGTATGGAATTAATCCGTCATACGGTGGAGTCTATCAAACATAAGCCATACGGACATAAACTGCTTGCACAGGCTAAGGATGAGGTCAAGGCTGTTGTAGCGGCCACTCCTAACTACGATATGTGTAACCGACAGAAGATTATCGATGCAAATAAGACCAATACCATTAGACACGCATATTACCGAGAATATCGTGAACTGCAGAATTTGTGTCTGCTTATTTTACAGCATCAGAAACATCAGATTGGAATGGGAAGCAAGAAGGTATATGGATTGCTCTTTGATGGCGCATGGCTCTGGGAAGAGTATATGAATTCGATTGTGGACGAGATTTTCTATCATCCGATGAACAAAGCTACAAAAGGTTCTCAGCGTTTGTTTGACCATAATCGCGGACTTATCTACCCAGACTTCATCAGCAGAGACTCAGAGGCACGAGTGATTGCAGATGCGAAGTACAAACCGATTGATAATATTGGAAACAAGGACTATCTGCAAGTATTGGCATATATGTTCCGATTTGATGCCAAGAAGGGATTGGTGTTAGAATATAAATGGTACAAGTCAAAGTGAGAGCTTTTCATTCTGTCGATTAGTGATACAATAAAAGTATCGTACTGAAGGAGGAATTTATCATGGCAAAACATTTTGACAAACAGTTTAAACTGGATGCCGTCCAGTACTATCATGATCACCGTGAACTGGGATTGGTCGGCTGTGCATCAAATCTAGGCATCAGCCAGCAGTCTCTGTCCAGATGGCAGAAGGAGCTTCATAGTCATTGCGATTATATGTCACCCGGTGATTTTGAAAGATTGTATCAACAGGCAACTTCGGAATTGCT
>OJMN01001264.1_pt1 | contig 14969 bp, 7 predicted proteins | sample 1597261 | NCBI WGS metagenome assembly OJMN01 (sample SAMEA2452130, study PRJEB22498) | human gut metagenome | biome: human feces; feature: human gut; material: feces | place: Australia | collected 2012 | reverse complement strand
TTAATAAAATCGTTTTTATACTGATTTGTATTCTTCGCAGCCTTTATAAATTCATCGGCTTTAAAGACTCCCTGTTTCTCTAGTCGTTTTGCTATCATATCAATGGAATATCCTTCCGGGATCATGACTGTGACGACTCTTCTTGCCTCTGCAAGTTTTCTGGCCTCTTCTGCTTTCTGCTGCCTGTAAGCCATATATTTTCTTCCAGCAAATATACCTCCTGCCACAATGACCACTAGTAAAATAATGACCCCAATGACAAACGGAACTCTGGAACGATTTCTTCTTCCACGTCTGCGCCCCCTTCTGCGCCTTCCGGAATTATGATCAAAATCTAAATATAAATCCATGATGTCCTCCCATATTTTTATTATCGCATGATTTTAAAATCATACTGTGTTCCTATGCTATTATACTCGCATTTTGTAGAAATAAAAGCTTTTTCATTAAATTTTGTTCATATTCTTAACTTTTTTGTAATTTTTGTGAAAAAATATGCATATTTTGGATTGTAACTCTTCTGGTCAAACTGCTGTACTTTTTTTAGTATTTCCATTATAATCAAAGCATAGCCGTAAGCGGCAAAAGATTATAAAATATAGAAAGGAATTTCATATTATGGCAAATCCAATTGTAACGATCACTATGGAAAATGGTGATGTAATGAAAGCAGAATTATATCCGGAGATCGCTCCGATCACTGTTGAGAACTTTGTAAATCTTGTAAAAGACGGTTTCTATGATGGTTTAACTTTCCATCGTATCATCAACGGATTTATGATCCAGGGTGGATGCCCATTAGGTACAGGAACAGGTGGGCCTGGACATACGATCAAAGGAGAGTTCAGCCAGAACGGTGTGATCAACAACTTAAAACACACTCCTGGTGTTTTATCCATGGCTCGTTCTATGATGCCTGATTCTGCCGGATCACAGTTCTTTATCATGCACAAAGCTGCCCCACATTTAGATGGACAGTACGCAGCATTTGGTAAGATCATCGAAGGAATGGATGTTGTAAATAAGATCGCTGAAGTTGCAACAGATTATTCCGATAAACCATTAGAACCACAAGTTATGAAGACTGTAACTGTGGAAGAATAGTCAACTATATCCTTACAGCACAGAGCCGGACCATCAATCTTCATTTGTATCCGGCTCTTAATTTTTATAAATATTTAGATGGGGAATGATAATATGGGTGAAAACAATAAACTAATCTTTCTGGATGTCGATGCGACTTTGTACAGTAAAGAACAGCGTCTGGTTCCAGAATCTACGATCAAAGCAATCCATGAAGCACAGGAAAATGGTCATAAAGTCCTGATCAACACTGGACGACCTCTTGTTTATTTTGAAAAAGAGATTCTCGATATTGGCTGCGACGGTTATCTTTGTTCTAACGGAGTTCACATCCTTCTTGATGGCGAAACGATCTATCACAAAACAGTTCCTGAAACAGTGGTCGAACAGATCAAACGGATTTGCGAAGAAAACAATATCTATGGAACCTTTGAAGGGGAAAAATGTTCTTATTTCCGCGATCATAACGTTGACTTTCATCCACATTATGGATTTATGATCACTGCTTTTGACCTTGCTCCTTATATGGCGCATGAATTTACATGGGATCATGTTGAAAATCCTGATAAAGCCATTGTATTTACAGGTCCTGGAAGCAATGCCTCTGGTTTTGTAGATGCTCTTGACAGCATTTCTGATACCATGGATTATATTCGAATTGATGATACCCAGTATGAGATTTTATTAAAAGATCATGATAAAGGAACTGGTCTTACATATGTCGCTGATCATCTCAATATCTCTACAGATGACTGCTACGCATTTGGAGATAGTAATAACGATATCTCCATGTTTAAAGCTGCTGGCCATGGAATTGCTATGGGAAATGCCTGTGATGAGTTAAAAGAAATTGCGGAATATGTTACAGATTCTGTAAATGATGATGGGATTTATCATGCATTTAAACATTATCATTTGATTTAATATAAGAGGGGTATTGCAAGTTTTTGTTACTACTTTTGCAATTTAGAAGAAAAGCAGCTAGAAATCTTAAATTTTGATTTCTAACTGCTTTGTCTTTCAATAAATATCAGAGATTACTTTACTATTTAATTTTAATTGTAACCGTCTTGCTCTTTCCGCTTCCATCCACTGCTCTTGCTGTGATCTTCACGGATTTTTTCTTTCCAGCTTTGTATGTTGTTACAGTTCCTTTGGAAGAAACTTTTGCATATTTTGTATTGCTGCTTGACCATTTTAAAGTTCTATTTGCCCCTGAAGATGCGCTTGTTTTTCCTTTCAGATATAACTTCTTACCAGCTTTTACTGATTTAACTCCGGAAATGTAGACTTTCTTTACGATACCTTTCTTGATATAGATCTTATATGACGCTTTCTTACCACTTCCGTCTTTGGCTGTCGCTGTGATCGTTACTGTTTTTCCACCCATTTTCTTCTTCGTTGTAACGACACCGCTGCTGCTGACTGTTGCAACTTTGGTATTGCTTGATTTCCATGTAACACCTTTATTGTATGCGTTGGATGGTGTTACGGCCGCCTTTAATGTTACTTTCTTACCAGTTGCGATCTTGTTAGATGTTGTTGTTGTGATCGTGATCTTGCTGACTTTGATATTTTCTACTGTTACGATGCAGTACATTACATTTCCGTCAGATGTTATTGCCGTAATAATTGCTTTTCCTGCAGCCTTAGCTGTTAATTTACCTGCTGCATCAACTGTTACAACCGCTTCGTTGGAAGATGTCCATTTTACTGTTCCGATTGAAGCTGTTGCATAATCAGGTAAATATGTAATCTTCAGCTGTTCTGTCTTGCCTGGATTTAATGTTACAAATGTTTTGTTTAATACAACCGCCTGTGTAGGAATCTTACCTGTTTCGTCTGTTGTGTAAACTTTGATCGTTTTTGTTGTTGTTCCAGCTTTTAATGTCAGTGTTGCCATCTGACCTTTTGTTCCGGCTTTGATCTTATCGCCAACAGTTACTGCATTTGAAGAGGATGTAATCGTACATACTTCTTTACTATCTACGAATACACCTTTTGTAAACTGCTGTATTGTTAATTCCTGTCCTTCTTTTAGATACAGGCTGTCGCTTAAGAATGACATTCTTGTCGCTGTGCTTGCTGTTGTTGGCAAATATAATGATTCTAACTGTGCTTTTAGGTCATTTAATGCTGTAAAATCTGTCACATCTGTTCCTCTTAAATAGAGTGTCTTTAACTGTTTTAAATTCTTTATGAAACTGATGTCTGTGATGTTTTTGTTGTTTTCGAGGTCGATCTTTGTGCAATTAACTGCTTCGGATAAACCTGCTAAATCTGCATTCGTCAGATCTTTATTTTCTAAATTTATAGATTTTACATTTTTGATCTCTTCTGTTGAGATCATTCCATCGTTATTTGCATCTGCCTCTAATGCATCGTATACTTTGTAGCTTGTCAATGGAATGATATCTTTTCCTACGGCTGCTACCTGAATCTCAATCGTTGCTGTATATGTCTTTCCTGCTCTTACTACTACCGCTTCTACCGTTGCTTTTCCTGCTGCTTTTGGTTCCAGATAGTATGTCTTTGTTCCATCCTGTGCTGTTTCTGTGCGGATATTTAAGATCTTTGTATCTTTTGATGTGATCGTTACTACATCATCTTTTTCCAGATTATTTAACTTGATCTGTTTCTTAAATGCTCCTACACTTACATTTGGATCATTTTGATCAAACTCTGGTGTTGTTGCACTTTTGGCTGTCACATTTACTGGAATCGTTGCAAATACTGTTGGTGTTGTTGTGCTTTCAACTTTTAAATTCGTCGTTCCTGCTTCTGCTGTATCCACTGCTTCCAGACTTATGGATCCATCTGACTGAACCTGGATTGATTTTAATTTTGCTGTTGTTCCTGCTGCTACTTCCTCAGAATACTTAACATCTTTGCATCCTTTTAAAATTCCTTTTGGAAGGATAGGATCATTTGTTTTGGCTCCTTTTTCTACTGTGATCGGATCTTTCTTGATCAACGCAATTCTGTCTGCTGTGGAAACCTTTGTACCTTCCAGATTGATTTCCTTTAGATTCGTCATAGATTTTAATGCATCAATCTTACTTACATTTGTATTCTTGCTTAAATCTAATTTTTCACAACCAGTTGCATACTGAAGATATGCTACTTCTGTATCTGTCAGACCTTTGTCAGAAAGATTGATCTCTGTCTTCGCTGCTAAGTCTGCTTTAGTAAGTTCACCTTCTTCCTTTCCACTAAATACCTGATACATTGTTTGTGAGGTAAATGGAATAACATTATCATCTTTGCTTAAATTAAATTCAAGCTGAGCACTTACTCCATCTAATGGCTTTTTATTCTTTTCAAATGTTGCTATTACAGTAACTTTTCCGCTGTCTTTTAATGCGATTGGCATATACTTCACAACTTCTGTTCCATCTGCTTGTTTGAAAGTCTTTTGTTCAATCTTTAATGCTTTTTCATCAGAAATATTGAAGTTGACTTTATCGAAATCTTTTGCCTGCGTTCCCTGGAATTCATAATACTTGAAATTTCCTACTGTTACATTCTGGGATTCTGCTGCAAATGAAATCCCACTTGTAACTGTTGGTGTGGTTGTACCTTCCTGTGTCACCGCTGCCTGATTCCCCTGATCTGCTGTTGCCGCCATTACCGTAAATCCGTTGACCGGTATCATGGATATACTGAGCAGACATGCTAACAGTTTCTTTCTGCTCTTTCCATTTAAGTGGCTGAATACTTTCCATCCTTTTTGCATGAAATTCGTCCTCCTTTTCTTCATGTTTGGATCTTCATATTGCTTTGTTTATTATAACACTTTTTTGTGTAGAATGCATAAAAGAGTGATCGATCTGATCACTCTTTTAGCGCATTTTTCGGATTATTTAATTTTAATCGTTACAGTTGCTTTCTTTCCACTTCCATCTGTTGCCATTGCTGTGATCTTCACTGATTTCTTTTTACCAGCTTTTAGTGCTTTGACTTTTCCTGATCCGGCTACTGTTGCATATTTTGTATTGCTGCTAGTCCATTTCAGTTTCTTGTTGGCTCCTTTGGATGCGGTTACTTTGGCTTTCAGACTTAGTGTCTTTCCTGCTTTGACCGTTTTCTTTCCTGTGATCTTGATTTTCTTAACGGTTCCTTTCATGATCTTAATCTTGAACGTTGCTTTCTTTCCACTTCCGTCTGTTGCATATGCCGTGATCGTAACTGTTTTTCCTGCTGCCTTTTTGTTGAATTTTACGACACCATTTTTATCAACAGTTGCATATTTCTTGTTGCTTGTTGTCCATTTGATAGTTTTATTGCTTGCATTGTTAGAAATATTGGCTGTTAATTTTACTTTCTTTCCTGCGGAAAGTTTGTTGGATGGTGCTGTGACTGTGATCTTGGCAACTTTTTGTGGTGCAGCTGTTGTTGGCTGTGTTGGGGTTGGTTTTGGTGCTTCTGGTTTTGAATTCTCAGGCTTTGTTGGCTCCGTCGGTGCGACCACTGGTGGATTCACAATAGATCCTTGTGTAACTTTTACTGGAATCTTTAATGTTTCCCCTTCTTCTGTTGTAATAACAAGATTTGTTTCTTTTCCTTCTTGCCCTTTTTTGCCTTTAATCGTTACGATTCTCTGGTCTTTATATCCATCTTCATCATATGTCCATTGATCAACTACTTCTGCAACGTTTGAATTTTCAATTGCATATGTATCTGTGTCATTAATAATTCCCATAGGAAGAATTGGATTCGTAATTTCATTTCCTGCGCCAATGGAAATTTCATTTGTATAAACATAGGATAATCGTTCTTCATCATCAATATTTGAATCACTCAAATTCAAATAAATTAATTGATTTTTGATTGTTCTCAATTTTGAATAATCTTTGATTTTATTAATCCCTCTAAGATCTAATTCTTGTAAATTTTTCATGCAATCAATAAAATCTAAATTTCTGACTGAACTATTATAACTCAAATCTAGATCTGTGCAATTTTCTGCTGCTTCTAATAACTTTAATTCTTTCCTTGTTGCTTCATATAAGTTCATTTGTTTTACATTTTTTATCTCTTTTTCATCAATCTGTCCGTCACCATTTGTATCAACAGATTTTCCATCTGTATCTAATAAACCAAAATATGTATAAGCATTTTCTAATGCTAAAACCGTAGGATCATTATTTTCTTCAACAGTAACTGTCATTGTATCTTCATATACTGTACCATCATTCTTCTCAAATTTTCCTACCAGTTTAACTGTACCTGTTTTCTTTCCTGGTTCAAAATATTTATATTTTTCATCTTCATTGTAACCCCACTTGGTATCTAAAATATCTTCAGGATTTTCTTCATCATCGTTATCGTTGCTCTCTGTGATAATATAATATTCATCTACATTCTTTAAATTATTAATTGGAACTTTCATAAATGAATGTTGCTTTATTGTCATGTCTTTCTGAGCAAATCCAATCGCATCTTTTGCCTTGTCTACAATTCGAATTGGTATGATTTTCTTATCATTTCCATTTTGAATTACAAGATTTGTTGCTTGTCCTGATTCTCCTTCTGCTTTAATCACCCAAGCTGTTCCCTCTTCGATAGATGGCACACTTTCTTCTTTAAAAGTTGCAACTGTTTCATCGTCAACCTTTATCTTATCTTCTTCTGTTAAAAATCTAGTAATATTGGATGGTAATTCAATCTTGGTTCCTTTTTCTACCATAATTTCCTTTTGATCTATCAACTGATATCTTTGATCTGCTGGAACTTTCGTACCACTTACATTAAGATATGTAATCTGATCTTTTATATCATTTAAGAAAGAAATATCTTTAACACCTGTATAACCTAAATCAACTCTTGTTAATTTTTTTAAATTTTTCATCCAAGCAATGTCCGTAATAGAATTGCTATTTTCCAGACCCATTTTTGTACAATTTACAGCTTTATCCAATCCTTCTAATTGCTTATCTGTCATTCCTGATTTGCGTGTATAAAATTCATTTACGTTTAATATCTCGGAAGTATCAATTTGTTTGTCATTATTTTCATCTGCAGATTTTCCATCTTTTGTTAACAGCCCTTCATATGTATAAATAGATTTTAATGGCACAATATTATCTTTTGCCTTTGATATATTTACTTCCATTGTATCTGTATATGTAACACCATCTTTTGTAAACTTAGCTGTAACCTTAGCTGTACCAACTCCCTGAGGTTCCAAATAATAAATATCTTTTTCTTCTGGCCCTTCTTTAAAAATAGAATCAACCTTTACCACATCTTCATTATCTACTGATATGTCATTGTCCATATCAATATTTGCTCCATCCTTAGTTTTAATTTCAATAAAATGTCCAATTGTATCATCTATTTTATTTTGAGCAAATCCTGGAGCATTTTGATCTTTTCCAATAATCTTAATCTTAATTTTTTTAGATTTTTCGCCATCTTTAATTGTTAATTCTCCAGTTTTACCTGCACTTCCTTTTTCCGCTGAAATATTAATCGTACGCCAATCGCTTTTTGCAGTTAATGCAGAACCAGCATCATCTGTTAAAAAAACTTCCTCATTATCATAATCAAACAAATGACTAATAAACCCTTTGCTACTCGTTGTACCTTCTTGTACTGTAACTTCATCTTTTAAAAATTTTGCTTTTTCATCAAATGAAACTTTTGTATTTCCTAAATTCAACTCTTCTAATTGATCTTTTACATGATCCAGTGCATCGCCAATTGTTTGAATTCCCGTGTTATACAAATTGACACTAACTAAGTTTTTCATGTTTTTTACAAAATTAATATTAGTTAATGCTTTATCATGATCTAAATCTACATTTCTACATTCTGTTGCATCACTCAAAAGATTCAGTTCTTCGCTTTTTACATTCATATCATACGAACTGCCTTCTGATAAGTTTATATAAAATATTTTTTTCAGCTCTTTTTTTTCAATTTTCCCATTATTATTTTTATCTACAGATTTATGATCTTTATTTAATAATGCTTTATATAAACCGTAAGTTTTTATTGGAACTACATTTGAATCTGTTTGTGCCAGTATTTCAAACGTTTTTGGCTCAACTGTAATTGAATCCCCATTTTTTTTCGTGATCGTAGCTCCTACCTTCACTTTGTCTCCAACATTTCCCTTTACTTCTGGAATATATTCACAACCACCTACATCATCTACACTATAGATTTTTAATTTATCCTGATCTTCTTCAGCAATATCAAATTCTACATCTTCTATATCATCCGGATCAATATTATCAAATTGAATTCCTTCAAAATTACCAATTTCAATCTTATCTTTTGTAAAATTTACTTTCTTATCATTAGACTCTTCCGCCTTAGTTGTCTTTATCGCCTGTTGTCCTTCTGTCTTCACAACTTTTGTTGATACATTTTGGTCCTGTGCTGCAAATACCGCTACCCCTTTCGCCGGTATCATTGACAAACTCAACAAACAAGCAAATAATCTCTTCATGTTCTTTCCACGTACTTTTTTCCGTGAAATCTTAGTCTTCTTCATAAGTAAAACCTCCTTATTAACTTATTATCCCTATTTACAATTACTATACTTTTTTAATTATACTCTTGCGTCAAGTTTTATTCAATGTATTTATTCACATTTTATACACATTTTTCATACATACAATAAAAAACAGTCACTCCAAATGATTATTATTGACATTTTATAGTTATTCTCGTATAAATATAATTTATTACATGCCAAAAGACTAAGACAGCCAGTTTCAAGATCGCATAAATACGCATCTTCAAAACTGACTGCCTTAGTCTTTTGTTCATTAGAGTTTTTATTTAATTATTTATATCTTTAATGCTGTGGCGCTCCATTAGGTTCCAATGTTCCTCCAACCTGTTTCTTCATTCTGAAGCGGTAGAAGATGATCGTTGCTAATGTTGACACAACTAAGATTCCAACAAATACTGCAATATCCTGTCCAATCTGTCCATCCATAGATAGTGTGTGACGGAATGCGTGTACTGTATAGCTGAATGGCATATATTTGTGTAATACTGTGTAGAAGTGTGGTGCCATATCCAGTGGGTATGTTCCTCCTGCTGCACCTAACTGCACGACCATGAATACTAACATGACGTAACTTCCGACACGGTTTAATAACATTTCACCGAAGCAGATCAATGACATAAATGCCATGGATGCCAAGACGGCCATTCCAAATGTCTTTCCTACGTAGTGTGGTTCGAGTCCATTGATTCCCATTAAAACTGCAACCATGATCACTGCCTGCGCGATGGATACTGCTGCCATGACTGTGACTTTGCTTAACCACCACTGAAGTCCACTCTTGACTTCTTCGTTTTTCTCCATTAAAGGATACATTAATGTAAATGCCATACATGCTACGAATAATCCAACGGACATCATATATGGTGCCATTGCGTGACCGTTGTTATCAACGTGTGAATATTCTACATTCTTAGCTTTTACTGGTGCGGCAAACATTTTGTTTGTCTTCTTGGTTGCCTTGATACTATTAACCTGATCTGCTCCTTTTTGTAAGGAATCTTTTAATGTCTTGCTTCCACTCTGAAGTGTTCCGATTCCATTTCCAAGAGTTGTAGATCCTGCTGCTAACTGACTTGATCCACTTGCGATCTGTCCAGCTCCAGATGCTAACTGTCCGGCTCCACTGTTTAATGTATTGTTGTTAGCAACTAAGGCTGCTGTTCCTGATTTCAGTGTTTTTGTTCCTTTGTAAAGTTTTGCTGTTCCTGACTTAAATGTTGGAAGTTTTGAGCTTACCTGACCAATTCCACTATTCAGCTGAGTTGCTCCGCTATTTAATGCTTTGGAGTTGTTTGTTAATGTTGTAAGTCCTGTGTTCAGACTTTCAACTCCTGCTGTGTAGTTTGCAATTCCAATCTTTAATCCACTTGTGCTGTCATTGATTCCGGATTCTAAGGTTGTCATTCCTGTCTGTACTTTTGTGGCACCTTCTGATAACTGAGTTAACGCCTGGATCATACCCATTGTATCCTGAGTTGTTCCCTGACGGTCTAATGTTGTTTTTACTTCATTTAAGCCTTCGTACAAGCCATTCATCATCGCTTTTTCGTATCCAGAAAGTGTCTGGGATGATTCTGCAAGTTGCTTAGATGATTTTGCTAAAGAACTAACATATGCTTTGACTGTTGCAAGTTGCTGTTCACTACTTGCGGACTGTGTTTTTGCTGTTGTTTTTGTATCTGCCGCTTTCTGTGCATTTGTATATGTTTCATCAACATTATTTTCAACATCAGATGCTGCGCTATCTACCTCGTCGATTTCAGCTAATAATGCTTTTTTATCTTCTTCGCTTAATTTATCAAGTACAGATGAATTCTTTAACTCGCTTACTTTGCTGTTTAAATCAGATACACTTGACTTTGCATTTTCTGCACTACTTGCTGCCTTCTTAGCTGTTTCATTGTCTGCTTTCTGTGTTGATGTCTCTGATGCGGTTGATTCAGCAGAAAGCATTTGATTTAATTCATTTAATTTTGTATTAAATGCTTCTAATTGTGTATCGAAATTGCTTCGTTTGCTTATAATTCCATCTTTCTTCGCTTCATTTTCTTTTAACTGAGTTCCAAGTCCATTGGATGTTTCTTTTGTCTGACCCAACAGATTTTTAAGACCTGCTGATAATGTTCCAGTTCCATCTTTTAAATCCTTACTTCCACTGGATAATTTCTCAACACCTGCATTTAATGCTTTATTATTCGCTGCAAGCTGTTTGCTTCCAGCCTGTGCTGTGCTGACTCCGTTTGTGTACTGGGAGATTCCTAATTTTAAGGATTTAGAGCCATTGGATAACTGAGTTGCTCCTGTCTGCAGAGCTGCAACTCCATTTTTCAATGTCTTTGTTCCTGATTTTAAAGATTTTGCTCCACTGTCAACTTTGGCTACACCTGCTGTGTATGTTTTTAGTCCTACAGAAAGTGATTTTGCTCCATTCTGAAATGTTAATGTGCTGGATGCTAACTTCTTTAAATTCTGTTCGATCGTATCATTTCCAGCTTTCAGCTTCTTCGCTCCGCTTTCGATCTTTTTGGATCCATCTGCTGCTTTCTGGAAACCGCTTCCGGCTGTCTTGATCTGATCAAATACGGTCTTTACATAAGTTTCTGTTACTTTTTCTCTGACTGACTTCTCAATCTTCGCCATGGCACTATCATCCATCTTGGATGCTACATAGTTCGTACCTGGGTTTGTCTTGTATGTCAGTTTCATCTGTTTTGGATTCTTATCCATTAATGTTGTTGCATTCTTTGAGAAATTTTCTGGAATGGAAATGATCATATAGTATTCTCCACTCTTCAATCCTTCCTCTGCTTTCTTGTCACTTACAAAATGAAAATCCAGTGATCCTGAATCTTTCAGATTCTTTACCAGATCATCTCCTACTTGTAATGTTTTTCCCTCGTAATTTACCTTCTTATCGTGATTGACTACCGCTACTGGTAATTGATCTGCATCTCCGTATGGATCCCACATGGAACCAAGGAATACAGATGTATAAATTGCAGGAATCGTAATGATCGCGATCAAAATGATAATCATCCAGGGGTTCTTTGAAATTTTCTGCCATTCTCGTTTTAACATGATCACAGCTGCTCCTTCCTTGCATTTTTATTACTTATATAGAGGTCATACCTCTTTGAATCATTGGTTATTATATGCACTTCCTTGATAAAAGTCAATAATTTATTGAACATTGGTCATTTTTTTATTTCATACATAACTTTCTTTTTCATTTATGATATATCTTTTTTCTTCTGTTCATTTTCTTTTGATTCTGTTATGATAAAAGTGCTTTTTTTATTTGAATTTTAATGGAAACGAGGAATTTTATTACATATGATACAAGATATTTATCCACATAAACTAAACAATCAATATCATCCAGATCAAAAACCAGATGCTGACAGCATTATTTTATATTTTACACAGGAAGGTCTTCTTCATCGTTTATTAAAGAAAGAAGACTTAGAAGAAATGGGGCAGGAAAATCTATTTTCTCTGGATGAAATGATCTATACCGGTGATGGTAAGAAACTTGCAAGACCAACTCTTTTAAATGAGGAACATCTATTTTTATCATTCCCTAGATTGAGTGATTTTGTGAATGATACTCATGTTACAGAAGAAACTCTTACATATCTTTTCTCTGTGGATGATGACAACTACTTCTTATTAAATGAAGCTCCGGAAGAAATTCCTGAAGATTATGAATTCAATACCGTACGTGAGCTTCGCAATTTACAGATTGGTCCAAAATACCGCACGTTTGCGGCGATCACTGGTTTACATCTTTATAATTGGTACCGCACAAACCGTTTCTGTGGATGCTGTGGACACAAGACCGTTCATTCTTCCACAGAACGTGCTTTAAAATGCCCATCTTGCGGTCACTTGATCTATCCAAGAATCGTGCCTGCTGTGATCGTTGGTGTTAAAAATGGTGATAAGATCCTGCTTACAAAATACCGCAAAGGATTCACTCCTTTTGCATTAATTGCTGGGTTTACGGAAATTGGTGAAACTTTGGAAGAAACTGTTGCACGAGAGGTCATGGAAGAAGCTGGTATTCGTGTGAAGAATATTCAATATTATAAATCTCAGCCTTGGGGTGTTGTGGATGATCTGCTGGCTGGTTTTTATTGTGAGGTAGATGGAGATACAGAGATTCATATGGATGCTTCAGAATTGAAACTTGCTGAGTGGAAATCTCGTGATGAAATTGAATTGCAACCGAATGATTTTAGCTTGACGAATGAGATGATGCGGGCGTTTAAAGAAGGAAAGTTCTGATTTGTAGTTTGAAGGCGGAAATTATTGGTGGAATATTATAAAAAGAGATCATGTGTCCGTACGGTTGCTGACACATGATCTCTTTTTATAATATTCAAATAATTTACGTCATTCAAACCACTATACATTGTGTATGTTAGACGGTATTGGTTGATAATTTTTGTATTTATTAACAGAAAGTAAAAGGACTTCTACAACACCGATTTGTTGGAATGTTTATGAAGCATAATAACATTACTTTCTGTTTGAAATACAATAGAAAGTGTCCCACTTTTCGCTTTGGAAGCTACTTTGGATGTCTCTTTTTCATTTAATAAAAATATTTATTTTGCTGTAGCAGTTTCTTTATGCCCACTCTTTATCTTATCATACTGTGCAAACATACCTGCAAGTAATGTTCCAGAGATTGAATGCCATACACAAGATACTGCACAGATAATTGCTGATTCTGGTGTTGATGCGAACTGGGCTGTTGTTGTTGCAAGGTTTGTTGCTAATCCAGCATTCTGCATTCCAACTTCGATAGAAATTGTTCGTTTCTTTGCTGTGTTCATTCCAGTAAGTTTTCCCGCACAATATCCAAGGAAATATCCGAAACCATTGTGTAAAAGTACTGCAACAAAGATCACGATTCCAGACTGGAAGAATTTTGATCCCTGTGATGAGATAACTCCACCAACAACACATGCAAGTCCAAGAACTGCCACACCCGGCATGACTTTCTGAACTTCTTTGAATGCTTTATTTTTTCCTAATGCGTAGTTTAATGCAAACCCGATCGCTACTGGTACAATAACCGTTTCTACGATAGATACAAACATTGGTAATCCATGAATTGTGATCTTGGCTCCGCTTGCCAGAAAGGATACCATCAGTGGTGTCATCACTGGAGAGAGGATTGTAGATACAGTTGTCATTCCAACAGAAAATGCAACATCTCCACCGCAAAGATAGGACATAATGTTTGATGATACTCCTCCAGGACAGCATCCTACAAGAATCAGTCCAAGAGCGATTCCATCTGGCAGATTCAGTAATTTTGTAATTGCAAATGCCAGGAATGGCATGATCAGATACTGAGCGATCGCACCAATACAGATATCAAATGGTCTTTGTGCAAGAATTTTGAAATCTTCTGTTGTCAGTGTCAATCCCATACTGAACATGATGACACCAATAATGATAGACTGACTCGTGAATTTATTTGCTACTGGATCCGTGAATAATTGAAAATTCACCCACCCCATCAACGATGGCAGGAAAAATGTAATGACTGCGATCGCGATGACAACGATAGATGTGTAGTCTGATAAAAATTTGCTTAGTTTTTGTAGTTGTTTCATATTATGTTACCTCCTGATATTCCTCACCGCACTTCGCTATAAAGCAAGAAAGAATCCTGCTCAGAGGACTTTTTATTTCATCGAAATTTTCTATGCAATAAAAAAGCCCCTTCTCAGAAAAATCCTGAAAAGGGACGAACTAATCCGCGTTACCACCCAATTTCTGCAATAAAATTACAGCTCTTAACGTACTATCATACGCTTTCCTTATAACGGAGGATTCCGGCGAGACTTACTGGTTCAAAATATTAATGTCAAGTAATGTTCAGTCCGCATCTTAGAGATGATATCTGTTCATGAAAATGTATCTGCTCACACCAACCGCAGACTCTCTGAAACACTTGATTCAAAAACAGCGTTGTTCTCTTCAACGAATTTCGGTGAAGTTATGTATTTGACGAACTTCATTATAGTCCGATTTCTAAAAAAGTCAAGAAGAAAATTGTCCTAATTTTCGTACATTGTCAAAATGTTGATTCAAGACATATTTTGAAGGAGGGATAGAGCGTGCTTGAAAAAACTTGCCATAACATTTTATAAAGGGTATAATAAAGCAGAAAATTTGCAGGTTTTGATAACTGGGCCTGCAAAAAATAAGAATGGACATTTATGAAAAAATTTACGGAAATTCACGGTAATTCAATGATGAGATTTTGAAGATATCGAAGGCATGAAGAGTATTCTGGATATCGAATTCATGGTAATTCAATCGTGGGAGTCTTTACGAA
>OJMN01001238.1_pt1 | contig 15130 bp, 10 predicted proteins | sample 1597261 | NCBI WGS metagenome assembly OJMN01 (sample SAMEA2452130, study PRJEB22498) | human gut metagenome | biome: human feces; feature: human gut; material: feces | place: Australia | collected 2012 | reverse complement strand
GCCGAGTACAAAAACACCGGATAACAGGCCGCAGAATATCACGGAAAAAATCATGCAGAGACGGTATACTTTTTTGCACCGCTGAAAATCTCCGGCACCGTAATTCTGGCTCGTAAAAGTAACGGTAGTCTGGGCAAATGCGTTTACCATAAAATACGCAAAAAATTCAAAGTTCAGTGCAGCTGCAGATCCTGCGATAGCGTTTGATCCAAAACTGTTAATCATGCTCTGGATGCAGACGTTGGCAAGGGAAAAGACCATGCCCTGCAGACCGGCAGGAACGCCAATGATCAGGATTTTTTTCAGTTCGCCCCAGTCAATGGACAAGCCAGAGAGGCTGACACGGATTGGTTCCTGTTCATGCAGTAAAATATAAAACAGAATACCGGAACTTACAATATTAGAAACAACGGTGGCAATTGCGACACCGGATACTCCCAGATGAAATACAATGACAAGAATCAGGTTCAGTCCGGTATTGATGATTCCGGCGACAATCAGGGCATACAGCGGGCGGCGGCTGTCACCGATGCTGCGCAGGATTGAGGAACTGAAATCATAAAGCATGATAAATGGCATGCCGAGAAAATAGATCCGCAGATATAAAACTGCCAGATCGATAACATCTTTTGGAGTTCCCATCAGTGTCAGTACCGGTCTGGCAATGAACTGCCCCAGTACAAGCACGAAAATGCCGCTGCATAAAGCGACAACGATGGCGGTGTGAATTGCCGCTTTTACATTTTCTTCGGCTTTCTGTCCGATGTAGCGGGAAATAATTACGTTGGAACCGAGCGAAATTCCGATGAACAGATTAATCATCAGTGCGATGAGCGAACTGTTGCTTCCCACGGCCGCTAATGCACGGCTGCTTGCAAAACGGCCGACCACTGCGGTATCCACAGAATTAAATAATTGCTGTAAGATGCTGCTGGCAGCCAGAGGCAGAGCAAAAATCAGTAATTTATTCCACAGTGTTCCGTGGGTCATATCAATTGTATTTTTCTGCTTTATTTTCATAGTTATAAAACCTTCTTTTTATCCTGTTTACTGGCAAACACGATTATAATCCCGGGCAAAAACAAAAGTCAATAGCCAGGCAGACGGGTTTTGACCTTTTGCATAATTGGGTATATAATCAACAAGGAGACAGGGAGAGGTATATCAAAATAAAGGTAGGGTATGAAAAAGAAAAGAAGAACGAAGAAGGTAGCGTTTTCCATTCGGAGCAAGCTGCTGTTATTGCTGTCTGCATCAATGCTGCCATTTCTGCTGATTGCAGTATATCTGTTAATTTCCATAGCTAATTACAACCAGACATATCATGAGATTGTGGATCATCTTACCATTGCAAACACCTACAATATTCAATTCAAAGAACAGATGGATGAAAGTCTTTACAAAGTCGTTGTGGGATATGTTTCGATGGACAATATTGCAAATGATGAGACGCTTAAAGACCCGTATGTGCTTATCCGGAACCTGAAGAAGAGCTGTACCGGTTTGCGGGATGTGACGAGTGATTATGAAAGCCGTATGTGGCTGGATAGTCTGCTGCGCAATGTAGATACACTCAAAAACCGTGTGGATGATATTGCAGAAAATGTCAAAAAGGGTGATCGCTACGATGAGAACATCCGGCAGCTGGATGACAATATCTATATCCTGACAGAACTGATTCAGGAGGACATTCAGTACTATATTTATTATCAGACAAATTACATGGAGGCTGTGACAAACACCTTAAACCAGCAGATCCACACATTTGTTATTGTGTTTGCTGTAGTTCTTGCGGCACTGGGGATTGTTGTCGGAGGCGCAGGTTTTTTTGTTACGTCTGGAATATTACGCCCGCTGAGACAGCTTTACAATGCGACCGGAGAGATTTCGGAGGGAAATTTTGCTGTGCGGACACACGTAAAATCGCACGATGAAGTGGCGGTGCTTGCACACGGATTTAACGATATGGCGGAAAATATACAGATTCTGGTGAATAAGGTGCGTGAGGATGAACAGAAAATGCGGAAGGCAGATTTACGTCTGCTGCAGGAGCAGATTAATCCCCATTTTCTATACAACACACTGGATACGATTGTGTGGCTGATTGAGTGTAACGAGACAGAACAGGCAACGGAAATGGTTGTTACCCTGTCTGATTTTTTCAGACTTGTACTCAGTCATGGTCAGGAATTTATCAGTATCCGCATGGAGGAACAGCATGTCAGGAGTTATTTGCAGATTCAGGAGACCCGTTATCATGATATTATGGAATATCATATTTTAATAGATCCGGAACTCTATGGCTATCAGATTCCTAAAATGACATTGCAGCCAATCGTAGAAAATGCACTGTATCATGGGATCAAATGCAAGCGCTCCAAAGGACAGATCTGTATCCGTGGAGAAAAGAAACAGGATCTGCTGATACTGACGGTGACAGATGACGGCGTGGGGATGGAGGAAGCCGATCTGCAGGATTTGCAAAAAGAGATTGAAAAGCCATGCAAACAGACGGATCGTGGCTTTGGACTCGCAAACGTCAATGAACGCCTGCACATGTATTTTGGCGCGGAATATGGGGTAAAGATTGCATCCAGACCGGGGGAAGGGACGCAGGTGACGATCGTGATTCCGGCGGTGCACAACGTAACAGGGGAGGCGATAACATGAAAAAGAAAGGCAGATGGATACCGGTCATCGGGTGTTTGATGCTGGTGCTTTTTCTGGCAGGTTGTGGAAAAACGATAGATATTCAAAGTACGGCAGAGCAGGAGATTCCCAGTCAGAATCAAATTGTGGTAGGGGTGTCACAGCTTGGCAGCGAGTCTATGTGGCGTACCGCAAATTCGGCATCCATCCAACAGGCACTGTGCAAAGAAAACGGTTATTTTTTACTGTTTAACAATGCCAGGCAAAAACAGGAAAACCAGATTAAAGCAATTCGCAGTTATATTTCGCAGCGTGTGGATTATATTGTCTTTTCACCCATTGTGGAGGATGGCTGGGAAACCGTGCTGCAGGAAGCAAAAGAGGCTGATATTCCGGTGATTGTCATGGATCGGAATGTCAGCTGTGATCCATCGCTGTATACGGCGTGGGTCGGTTCCGATTTTACGGAAGAAGGAAGAAATGCCGCGCGCTGGCTGGAGGAAGACCTGAAGGGGAAGAAATTTGATCAAAAGGAAACGGTACATATCGTGGTACTGCGAGGGACTTCCAATGCATCTGCAACGTTAGGGCGCACAAAAGGGTTTGCAGAGATTGCAAAGACGCATCCGAACTGGGAAATTCTGGATTCCGATGATGCTGATTTTACCACGGCAAAAGGCAGAGAAGTGATGGAAAAATATCTGCAGAAATATAAAGATATTGATGTGGTTGTATCGCAGAATGATGATATGACGTTTGGTGCAATCGAGGCAATTCGTGCGGCCGGAAAGACGACCGGGACGGGAGGCGATATTACGCTGATTTCTTTTGACGGAACGAGGAGTGCACTTGAAAAAGTAAAGTCCGGCGTGATCAATGTGGATATTGAATGTAATCCGTTGCAGGGAACATACATACAGGAAATTATCAACCGGCTGGAAGACGGTGAGTCGGTAGACAAAATTAATTATGTAGAAGAAAAAGTGTATACACAAAAAAATGTGCTTTCTGTTTTGGGAGACAGAGTGTATTAAAGGGGATAAAACAAATGTTAAAAGTATTTTTGGTGGAAGATGAGACCGTTATCCGTGAGGGGCTGCGGGACCGGATTCCTTGGGAACAGTATGGGTATCGGTTTGTCGGGGAGGCAGCAGACGGTGAAGTTGCACTGCCGCTGATTCGAAAGACACGTCCGGATGTACTGATTACCGATATTAAGATGCCGTTTATGGACGGGCTGTCACTCAGCCGGATTGTGCGGGAGGAATTCCCGAAGACAAAGATACTCATTATCAGCGGTTATGATGATTTTGAATATGCGAGAGAAGCAATTTCCATTGGCGTGGATCAGTATATCCTGAAACCGGTTACGAGAATGAGTCTGCGCAAGGTGCTGCAGGAATTAAAAGAAAAAATCGAGGCAGAGCAGGAGCAGGAAGATTTTCAGAGCAAACTGGCAAACGAAATGCACGAATATGAGCAGTTTTCCATAAGGCATTTCTTTGAGCAGGTGTTAGAAGGCGAGCTTTGTGTAACAGAAATTTATGATGAAGCTGCCAAATGGTCGCTGGATCTGTCAGCATCGTGTTACAATCTGCTGTTTTTGTACGTGCAGCAGGAAAAAGAGAATGGTTCCGAGCGGGAGATGAATACTTTTGTGCACCTGCAGGAAGAAATTCTGCAGTATTTTCTGCGTTTTCCGCAATATATCCTGTTTCGCTGGAACGTCAACTGTTATGGGGTTTTAGTCAAATGCGATGCGGAGGAAATGGAAGATTATACACAGCGGGCGATTGCACAGATCCAGATGAACTGCGAGTCACAAAACGCCAATGCAGACTGGTATGTTGTTGTGGGAACGCCTGTGGAACGGCTGTCGATGCTGAAAGAGTGTTATGATCGTGTAAATCATTATGGTGCATATCGTTTTTTGTATCCGCAAATGCATGTACTTTCGGAAGAGACATTAAAAAGTTATCTGCCGGCGCAGGATGACACGCGGATTGCGGAAGTAGATGCGACAAAAATGTCACCGGAAATTATCTCGGAATTTCTGGCAAAAGGAAGCAGCAAAGAAGTATACAACTTTGTAGAGTCTTATCTGCAGAGCATATCCGAGGTAATACATTCCGTGATATTCCGTGACTATGTTGTGCTTAATATCCGGTTTACGGCGATTGCGTTTATGGAGCGAAACGGTGTGACAAAAGAAGAATTTCTGGCGCATATCGGCAAATACGGAACCAATGTGCATGTGCAGCAGGACGAGGTATTTGAATATTTCCTGAGTATTTTACAGACGGCAATCGATCTGCGTGATGAACAGAACACCAATCTGAGCAGTAAAACGTTAAAAAAAGCACTTGCTTATATTGATGAGCATTACACGAGTGAGAATTTATCGCTGGGTACCGTTGCGTGCGAGGTACAGGTGGGTGCTAATTATTTAAGTTCTGTCTTCAGTCAGAATATGCAGAAGACATTTACCGAATATATTTCGGAAAAACGTATGGAAAAGGCAAAAAAGCTACTGAAAAGTACGGAACTTCCGACATCGGAAATTGCCGCACAGGTGGGGTACAAAGATCCTCATTATTTCAGTTTTGTATTTAAAAAGACGCAGGGGTGCAGTCCGCGTGAATACCGCAGCAGTATTTAAAGCTTCCAGGGAATTTCTGTGGAAGAGACTAAAATCCCCTGCAGCTGGTGGAGGAGAACCCCGGCGGCGCGGCTGCCAGGCGCTTCGGCCGGGGTCAGGGAGAGAAACTCTGTGTGTCCAAAGTGGCACAGGTAGCTGTGGTCAAAGGAGGCAACCGTAATCTCCGGTGGCTGTGGCAGGTCTGAGACAGCACGGCAAAGTGCATAGGCAATGGTATCATTATAACAGACAATAGCGGTGCAGGAAGAAATGAGTTTCTGCATCGCTTTTTGTATGCCATAGTCCGGATCATTGGAAAAATACCAGCATATCAGGGAATCTTCCGGAAGTGCACCTGTGTCCCGCAGGGCATGCAGCATCCCCTGGCAGCGCAAAAGTCCGGAACGCATATCCGCAGGAAAGATCGCACCGATGCGGGTATGGCCGGTGGCGAGCAGATGCCGGGTGAGCAAAATGCCACCGCCAAAGTCATCCATGGTGACGCATGGGCAATTGGTCAGTTCCGGATAGGATTCCTGTAAAAAGAGAACAGGGCATTTCTTTTTCTGCAGTTTACGGTACAGATCCAGATTCGGGTTCGTGCGCGCAGTTTTTACACCTTCCACAAGCAGGGCGCGCGGCGGCTGGTGGAGAATCTTCTGTAAAAGAGTATGTTCTGTGGAAAAGGTGTTTTCCGTGATGTGTACAGTCGTGGAAAAGCCCTGTGCCGCAAGTGTTTTTTTGATGTCATGCAAAAGCATCGGATACAAATAAGCAGAGTCACTGGAGAGCAGAAGGTCGATCCGGTCTTCTCCGCGGCTGCGTCCCGTGATATAGGACCCGCTTCCCTGCCTTTTTTCGATTAATCCCTCCTGTTCCAGAACGGACAGTGCCTGCCGCACGGTCTGGCGGCTCACTTTATAGCGCTGGCTGATGGCAGCTTCGGTTGGAAGCCGGTGAATTCCATTGGCTGTATAATCCGGTAATTGTTCGCGCAGGTGTCCTGCCAGCCATTTATATTTGATTGCCATAAAATTTTTCCTTTCTTTGGTGGAAACAGGCGTGTAATTATTTTTTTATCAAAGAAGATTCTACCTTTTTCAAAAACAATCCACTTTTCCAGAGAAATTTATCGTTTTCACCAATAAGATTTCAGACAGAATCTCATCAGAAATTACAGAAAATACCATAAAATCAAAAGATTTTCCACCTCAAATCAAAGATCTTTCCACATAAAAATAAATTTGTATTTTTTTTAGATGATATCATACAAAATATGTATTGTAAACATATTACAAACCGTTTAAAACAGGCATAAATCGGATTGAAACAGAAAAATACGGATGGTATAGTAAATGCACAAGCAAACAAAAGATTTCATATTGGGAGGTAAAAGGGTATGAAAAAAAGAATCTTAGCAATGTTGACAGCAACAATGATGGTACTTGGACTGGCAGCCTGCGGGGCTACCGATACAAAGGACGGAGCCGGAGATACATCAGCAGCCGGCAGTAGTTCGAGCGGAGATCTGATTAAGGTCGGAATCATTAACAATGATCCAAACGAGTCCGGATATCGTACCGCAAACGATAAAGACATGAAGAACATGTTTACAAAAGAAAACGGTTACGATGCATCATTTGCATACAGCTTAAAGAACGATGAACAGATTACAGCAGCACAGAAATTCATTCAGGATGGTGTGGATTACTTACTTCTTTCCGCAGCAGACACATCCGGATGGGATTCCGTATTAAAGGATGCACAGGATGCAGGAACACAGGTAATTCTTTTTGACCGTGTTATCGATGCAGATGAAAGCCTGTATGCAGCATCAATCGTATCTGATATGGATAAAGAAGGACAGACTGCATGTGACTGGTTAAAGGCACAGAATCTTGATGAGTATAACATCATTCACATTCAGGGTGTTATGGGATCTGCAGCACAGAAAGGAAGATCCGGAGCATTAACAGATACAGCAGCAGCTGAAGGATGGAACATTGTAAATGAGCAGACTGCAGAGTGGAATGCAGAAAAAGCACAGCAGATCGTACAGTCCGTTATCGACAGTGGAGAGAAATTCAACGTTATCTATGCAGAGAACGATGATATGGCAAAGGGTGCTGTTGCCGCTCTTGACAAAGCAAATATTTCTCACGGTGTTGGCAAAGACGTTGTCGTTATGGGATTTGACTGCAACAAGTGGGCATTACAGGAACTGTTAGATCAGAACTGGAACTATGATGGACAGTGTAATCCATTCCAGGCTTCTTACATTGCCGATGTTATCCAGAAATTACAGAACAACGAGGAAATCACAGAGAAGACCATCATCATGGATGAGAAAGGTTTTGATGCAACAACCATCACAGAGGATGATGTAAATAAATACGGTATCTAAACAAAACAGGAAACATTTGGCGCGGCGCCGCGTATGAGGAAAACGTAGCGCCGCGTTTTCTAACCAAAAAAGCAAGGGGTGAATAAGCTGGTGAAAGAAAATGTTGTATTACAAATGAAAAATATCCACAAAAACTTTACAGGGGTAAAGGCATTGCAGGCGGTTGATTTCTCCCTGCGTGAAGGAGAAATTCACGCGCTGATGGGTGAAAACGGCGCGGGAAAATCTACATTGATTAAGGTGCTGACCGGCGTATATGAAAAAGATGAGGGAGAAATTTTCCTCAAAGGAAACGACAAAGCAGTGGCAATTCATTCGCCGCAGGATGCACAGAATCTTGGAATCAGTACCGTGTATCAGGAAATTACGCTTTGCCCGAATCTGTCGGTAGCAGAAAACATGTTTATCGGACGAACAAAAGGAAGAATGCAGAACTGGAAAAAAATGAACGCCGATGCAGACAGAATTCTGCAATCACTCGATATTCCGGCAAAAGCAACACAGCAGCTGGCAAACTGTTCCATTGCAATCCAGCAGATGGTAGCCATTGCCAGGGCTGTAGACATGGATTGTAAGGTGCTTATCCTTGACGAGCCGACGTCTTCTCTTGACGATAAAGAAGTGCAGAAGCTGTTTGGGTTAATGAAAGACTTAAGAGCCAGAGGTGTAGGAATCATCTTTGTTACACACTTTCTGGATCAGGTATATGAGGTATGTGACCGTATCACCGTGCTGCGGGACGGCAAACTGGTGGGAGAATACGAGATTGAAAAACTTCCACGTGTGCAGCTTGTTGCAAAGATGCTGGGCAAAGAGCTGGACGATGAGGCGCAGATCAAAGATGAGACGCAGGTATATCATGCGGATGAAAATGTTCCACCGGTATTTGAAGTGGAACAGTTACAGAGTAACGCAGGCATCAAACCATTTGATTTCTATATAAGAAAAGGAGAAGTCAATGGATTTACCGGTCTGCTGGGATCTGGACGAAGTGAGTGTGTGCGTGCAATTTTTGGTGCGGACCGTATCATTGGTGGAAAGATCAAAAAGAACGGAAAAGAAATCAAAATTACAAAACCTATAGATGCTATGAAAAACGGAATTGCTTATCTGCCGGAAGACCGAAAGGTGGATGGTATCGTTGGAGACCTCTCCGTCCGCGATAATATCATTCTTGCAGCACAGGTGCTGCGCGGTTTCTTCCGTCCGTTCAGCAAAGCGCAGGCAAACAAATTTGCGGACGAATATATCAAGCTGCTGGAAATCAAGACGGCATCGGCGGATACACCGATTAAATCTCTCTCCGGTGGAAATCAGCAGAAAGTAATTCTTGCCCGCTGGCTTCTGACACATCCGGAATATCTGATCCTGGATGAGCCAACGCGAGGCATTGATATCGGAACAAAAATTGAAATTCAAAAGCTGGTGTTAAAGCTTGCATCCGAGGGTATGAGTGTGACCTTTATTTCTTCGGAAACAGATGAAATGCTGCGTACCTGCTCCCGTCTGATCGTTATGCGCGATCGCAGGAAAGTAGGCGAAATCTCAGGTGAAGACTTAACGCAGAGCAAGATTATGGATACCATTGCCGGAGGTGAAAAAAAGAATGGCTAAAACAAGAACATTACAAAAAAAGAACTTTATGGATATATTCAGCGGAAAGCAGATTCTGATTCCGATCGTGGCCCTGGTGCTGCTGGCGGTATTTAATCTGATCGCCGATCCATCGTTCTATAAAATAACACTGGACGTAAACAGCGCCGGAAATCATGTATTATCCGGTTATCTGATCACAATTTTGGACTACGGCTCAGAACTTGCCATTCTGGCAATCGGTATGACGTTAGTTACAGCAGCTTCTGGAGGACAGGATATTTCTGTTGGTGCAGGTATCGCGATTGCCGGTTCGGTTATCCTTCGTGTACTTTGCGGCACAAATTCCCGTCCGGATCATCTGCAGGCTCCAATCATTGTAGCCTTTCTCGTAAGCTGCGTGGTAGCTATGCTCTTTGGTGCATTTAATGGTATCCTCGTTGCCGGATTTAAGATTCAGCCGATGGTAGCAACCCTGATTCTTTATACTGCAGGGCGTTCCATTGCAGCATGGATCAACAATAACGAACTTCCGGTAATCAGTGATCCGTCGTTTGGATACTTTGGTGGTTTTATTCCGGGAATTCCAATTCCGACTCCGTTTTTTATTGCGGTAGCATGTATGATCGTTATGGGACTGGTTATGAAATTTACAAGCCTTGGTTTGTATACGCAGGCAGTCGGTATTAATGAGAGTTCTTCACGATTAAACGGATTAAATCCGGCATTTATCAAGTTTTTGAGCTTTGTTATTTTAGGACTTTGTGTGGCAGTGGCAGCACTGATCAAAGTAAGTCGTATTTCCACAATTAACTATTCTGTTATTGCAAAAGATATTGAGATGGATGCGATCCTTGCAGTAGCACTTGGAGGAAATTCATTAAGCGGTGGCAAATTTAATCTGCCGGCATCTATTCTGGGTGCATATGTCATTCAGTTTTTAACCACAACACTGTATAAGTTCAACGTAAAATCCGAAGCAATCTCTGCTTATAAGGCAATTGTTGTTATTATCCTAGTTGTCATCAGTGCTCCGGTGGTACGGGAAAAATTTGCATCTTTTTCACAGAAGATGAAAGTAAGAAATGCAAAGGAGGTAGGCTAATATGAAATCAAAATCCTTAAAAAAGGTATCACTTTCCGATGCCAACCTGCTTTTGACAATCACCATCGTTGTATTTTTCCTGATGTATATCGGCGCGATGATTTTTGAGGGCGGCGGATTTTTAAAACCACAGACATTTTTTAATATTTTAAACGCCAATGGCGCATTGATCATTACAGCATGCGGACTTAGTCTGGTTATGATTACCGGAAGCATTGATATTTCAGTCGGCGGTGTCGTTGCACTTGTAAGTATGTGCTGCGCGGTATATCTGGATTTCAAGGGCGGAAATGTGTTTGTATCTCTCCTGATTGCACTTGCCATTGGTCTTGGATTTGGGCTGGTACAGGGATTTTTGGTAGCGTATCTGGATATTCAGCCATTTATCGTAACACTTGCAGGTATGTTCTTTGCAAGAGGTATGACTTCTATCGTACATACAGATCCGTTCAATGTACAAAATGAGGCATTTGTGAAATTGAAAGATACCCGTGTAATTGTTCCGGGAATGGGATCTGTCAACCGTATTGGCAAATATGTGAATGCATATGTGGAAATCGGTGTGATTGTGGCAATCCTGATAGTTGTGATTATGTTTGTCATGCTTCGCTGGACGAAGCTTGGCCGTTCGTTTTATGCGGTTGGAGGTAACCGCCAGAGTGCTCTTATGCTTGGAATTAACGTTAAAAAGACACGTTTTCTTGCGCATCTGCTGAGTGGGCTGCTCGCCGGTATTGCAGGCTATGTATATTTCCTGCATGTCGGTTCCGGTGCGGCAACACATGCAAGCGGAATGGAAATGAACGCGATTGCATCATCCATTATTGGTGGAACACTCCTGACCGGCGGTGTCGGAAACATCATTGGAACATTCTTCGGTGTACTCTCCCTCAGTACGATTCAGAATATTGTTTCCTCCGCAGGACTGGATCAGGCATGGTGGACAGGCATCACAATTGCAGCAATGCTTTGTCTGTTCCTGGTGATCCAAAGTGTCGTTCTTGCAAGAAAAAAGAGAAAATAGTTGAAAGGTGTATTGACAATTGTCGAATCAAGTGCTATGTTTTTTGTTAACGAAGAGTCATAGAGCAAATGCATCGAACAGAATACGATCACAATATACTTTTTTCCAGAGAGTTGTCGGGCGGTGCGAGACAACAGACAGATATGGTGACCATCCTCTGTGAGCTGTGGGCTGAATTCCGTCAGGACAGTAAGCTTCACCGGTATTCTACCGTTATCAGGAACCTTATTTCTGCAGAGGGGAGTCTGTTGAGATGAGAGTGAGTGGTCGTTTCATACGGCAAATAAAGTGGTAACGCGGAAGCATAACATAAGCCTTCGTCTTTATATACTGATAAGAGGTATATAGGGACGGAGGTTTTTTATTCCTGTTCCATTCTCTTTGCAAATATTTAAGAAGGGAGTCGCCAAATGGCGAAAAAACAATGAATGGTTTAGTTATCGTATTAATTGCAATTGTAGTACTTGGTGCCGGCTATCTGTTATACGGACGCTGGCTTGCCAGCAAATGGGGGCTGGATCCGAAAGCAAAAACTCCGGCTTATACGCATGAAGATGGACAGGATTATGTTCCTTCCTCCAAACTGACAGTGTTTGCCCATCAGTTTTCTTCCATTGCAGGTGCGGGACCTGTCACCGGACCGATCCTGGCATCCGTATTCGGCTGGGTGCCTGTATTGTTATGGCTGCTGATCGGAGGTCTGTTTTTCGGAGCCGTGCAGGATTTCGGTGCACTGTATGCTTCCGTTAAAAATGAAGGAAAATCGATGGGAATGATCATCGAGAAATACATCGGAAGAACCGGACGGAAATTATTTATGCTGTTCTGCTGGCTGTTTACACTTCTGGTTATGGCAGCTTTTACCGATATGGTTGCCGGAACGTTTGTCGGAAAAGGTGTGGAAGGGATGACAAAGGCAACAGGCTATGCGACGGCGTCGTGTTGAAACGCTTCGCAACCTCAGGGTATAAAACCTTGGTTACGGCGTTTATCATTTCCATGTTGTTTATCGTTGTTGCCATCATCTTTGGCCTGATTCAGAAAAAGGTCGGGAAAATGAAAGAGTGGGTTCGCGCAGTGGTTGCCATTGCCCTGTTGGTTGTCATGTTTATCATTGGTATGAAACTTCCAATGTATGCGACAAAGAGTACCTGGATCTATATTGTTATGGCATATCTGTTCCTTGCCTCTGTCATGCCGATGTGGCTGCTCATGGAGCCGCGTGATTACATGACCACTTTCATGCTGCTGGGCATGATCATTGGTGCGGTTGTCGGTGTCATTGCAGAGCATCCGACCATGAAGCTGAATGCATTTAGCGGATTTAATGTAGATGGCAGTTATCTGTTCCCTACCTTATTTGTAACGATTGCCTGTGGTGCGGTATCCGGATTCCACAGTCTGGTTTCTTCCGGAACATCATCAAAGACCATCAGTAATGAGAAAGATATGCCGATGGTCGGTTATGGTGCCATGGTGGTAGAGTCACTGCTCGGAGTCATTGCACTGGTTGTTGTTGGTGCGGTTGCCGTAAACGGAACAAAGCCGGAGGGTACTCCGTTTTCCATTTTCTCTACGGGTGTTGCAGGATTTTTCGAAAAATTCGGTATTCCGGTACAGGTTGCTACCGTATTTATGACGATGTGTGTATCTGCACTGGCACTGACCTCTCTCGATTCTGTTGCACGGATCGGACGTATGTCGTTTCAGGAGCTGTTTTACGGGGATACTACTGACACTTCCAAGATGCCGGGCTGGCAGAAAGTTCTGACCAATAAATATTTTGCAACAATTATTACCTTATTCTTTGGTTATTTACTGACTCTTGGCGGATACAATAATATCTGGCCACTGTTTGGTTCTGCGAACCAGCTGCTTGCAGCACTTGTACTGATTGCACTTGCGGTATTCTTAAAGACAACCGGAAGAACCGGCTGGACACTTTACATACCGATGTTTGTTATGCTGGCAGTTACGTTTACCGCACTGATCCAGAAGACCATTGCACTGGTTTCCAATATTGCCGGTGGTCAGGCAACTTTCCTGGTAGACGGTTTGCAGTTTATCGTGGCTATTCTTCTGATGGTTCTCGGTGTGCTGGTTGCATTCAGCTGTCTGAAGAAACTGTTTACTGCAAAGAAGCAGGAAGCATAAGCTATTTGTTCTGTTTTCTCCATTCCCGCGGAGAAACACCATAAATATTTTTAAAAGCACGGGAAAAATGAAGCTGATTTTCGTATCCGACAGCAGAGCCGACATCTGCAATGGATAAGGAAGTCAGCTTTAATAATTCCGTTGCCTTTACCATGCGGTAGTTCATAAGAAATTCCTGTGGGGAGCGACCGGTCGAGTTGCGGAAGATTTTTCCGAAATAACTCCGGTTGATGCCACATACCGCAGCGATATCTTCAATCGAAATAGTATTCTGAAAATTCTGTTCCATATAATTGATCGCTTCTTTTATATAATAATCACTCATGCGCCCACTGGAGATCAGCGTTGCTGACTTTGCCGACTGCAGCAGATAATCCAAAAACAGATACAGATGCCCGATCAGATGGAAGGAGGATTCCTGCGGATGATTGACGATATAAAGCATTTCATCGGCAAGTTTTTCCCGTAATTCTTTGGAATGGGAATGATAAACGGGCGCGTCTTTGCACAAATCTGTGACACTTAAAGCCTCTTTTACACGTAAGCCGTCAAATTCGATCCACATATATTCCCAAGGATCACTCTTATCGGGGCGATAGATCGCCGTGCATTCGGGCGGTATATAAAACAGTTGATTGTTTCGAATGGTATAATCAATTCCTCCCAAAGAGAGGTAGCCGCTGCCTCGGATTATAAAATGCAGTAGATGACAGGGCTTTTTTTGCGGACCGATGCTGTCCTTATTTTGTGAACAACGTTCGTAGCCCAAAATGAAGGGAAATATACTGAATTCTACAGGGTGACTGATATACGCAAAAAATACATTATTTTTCATGAAAGGTTTGTCTTTTTTCATGGAGACAGTATACTATATTTTTTTGCTTTCGTAAATAAAAAACATCGTAGAGAAAAAAATTTAAAATAAAAATGCGAAATTATCGTGATTATTTGGATAAAAGTAAAAAAAGTGTATTTTTGACAAAATATATTGTATTGATTAATCACTATATGCCCTTTATAATAAAATCAAAATTTTTCGCAAGAGGATAACCGAATGATAAGGTCCCTTCGTTTAAAAAAGAACAGAATTTCGAAAAAAAATATTTTGTCGGGAAAAAAGAATTTGTCGCTATATCTTTTGATTATGCCGGCGGTCATTTATGTCATCCTGTTACATTATATGCCGATATTCGGATTATTCATAGCATTTAAAGATTACAATTCCTATCAGGGGATTTTTGGAAGTCCCTGGGCGGGAATGATGGGATTCGAGCATTTTATTACGTTTATAAAACTCCCGAACTTTTGGCTCATTATGCGAAATACGCTGATACTGAGTGTCTACTCGATCGTCTTAAATACAGTGCTGCCCATCATCTTGGCGCTTTTTATCAATGAAATACGTAGTAAAATTTTTAAAAAAACGGTGCAGACGATCTCTTATGCACCATATTTTATTTCGACTGTAGTCGTAGTAGGCATGTTGTTTTCCTTCTGCGATGTGGAAAGCGGCATCCTAAATTCCATAGGTGCTATATTCGGCATAGAGGCGATTAATCTGAT
>OJMN01001216.1_pt1 | contig 15306 bp, 27 predicted proteins | sample 1597261 | NCBI WGS metagenome assembly OJMN01 (sample SAMEA2452130, study PRJEB22498) | human gut metagenome | biome: human feces; feature: human gut; material: feces | place: Australia | collected 2012 | reverse complement strand
CCGGGCAAACATGCCACCAACATACCAAATGTCTTTACCGCAGGTGATATGCACATCGGCCAGTCGCTGGTGGTACGTGCCATCCGCGAGGGAAGAGATGTGGCAAAAGAAGTGGATAAGTATCTGATGGGATATACGAATCTGTAGAATCAAGTTTTGTGTTTGACAAATCTGCAGGAATTGCATATAATACACTTAACAAGAGAACCGAAAGCTAGATTGAGCCTAGCTTCTGGTTGTGATAGTAAGTTAAGAAGTAACGTCTACCTTTACCAGAGAGAGGACGTTACTTTTTTGCATTAATGATAGCTAATACAAGAGTTATAACAGCGCAAAGCATAATTACAAATTCGAATAAATCTCCATATGTAACCATTGGCATCAGCTCCTTTCGTAGAATACAGAAGCCAGCCAACCGCCCCTTCGGTTCCCCTGGTAAGCATATTATATTTTCAAAGTACTTTTAGTTAGTCTTTTTTCTTATGTCAAAAATTCTTAATCACACCAACTGAATTATATCCAAACTCAATGATGTAATTTTTGTGTTTTATGTAGCAACCATATTTATGCATATAAGCATTTATGGTGTCTGTCAGAAACTGCTCTGTTACGTTTAAGAATTCAGCAGTCTCATAAAAATTAGTGCAGTGGTTCTCATAAGCTGCAATAATGCTGTCTAAATCAATCAATTTCTGATACCCCCAAATCCTTGCTCTATGCTCCTGTTGGCGATTGGATGCAGAACTCATAGTTAATATATTTCCATTAGAAGTATGATGATGTCCCATCTCTTCTGCCAAAATACAACGTTTTTGTGTAGAGTTCTCCAAATTATTACTTATACCAACAACACCATCACAGTACAATCCTTTAATGTTAGGGTTTTCAAAAGTATAATCAACAACCTCTATACCATCCTCGCAGGCTTCTGATTCTAATTGTTCTAACTGGTTCAAGAAATCACCTCCCCACTAGAGTATAATTTTTTAGGTGTCCCATAAAAAGGACTACTTTCTTTTATTCTTTACAAATTCAACGAAGCTTTTAATTTCTTCCATTTCTGCTTCTGAAAATTCCTCACCCTCAAAGTGTGCTGCAAGAGTGTTGACTTCTGGGAAAGAGGATTTATCTTCTATTAAATCAGAACGATTAATTCCAAAGTATTTGGCAAGAGCATCAACTTTATCCATTCTTGGAAGTCTAGTCCCGTTACACCAAGTGGAGACTGCAGATTTATTCAAATCCAAATCATTTATTAAATCAGTTTGTGTTTTTCCATTTATAGCCATATAGTGTTTTAAATTTTTTGAAAAAATTTCCTTATAAATATCTTCACTCATTTGCTAACACCTCCTTATGAAATAATAATATATCATTTAAATAAGAAAAGCAATACAAAAAGTAGAAAAAGTTTACAAAAAGTATTGACATTCTACAAAAAGTAGAGTAATATATAAGAGTACCAAGTAGTTAAGCAACATTTGAAAGGAGGAAAAACCTTGAAGATATTTGATAATATTGAAGAGGAAACAAAAAAGTCTATCAGAGATAGAATTGCAAACGCTCTGATAGACCTGATAGTAGGAATTATCCTAATAATTCTTCAAAGGCTGTTCTAGTCAGCCGGCAGGGGCGAAAGCCCTTGCTTAACCCAATGTTATCATATCTAAAAGGAAAAGTAAATATGATTAAATTTTTAGGAATGTACTTCATATGTATTGGCTTAGCTAAATTGTTATACGTATTTTATTTGAAGTACAAAGGCAAGCTTACCTAACGGCTAAACGGGGAATGGACAGAGCGGGAGCATCTATCATAACTCCCCTTATATAGGTGTTCTCGCATAAAAAGGAAAGGAGAAAATAGGTTGTTGGAAAAGAAGTTGCAAATTACTTTAGCAGCAGCTAGAGTTAATGCAGGATTTACACAGGAAGAAGTTGCAAAAAAAATGGGAATTAGCAAACAGACAATAATTAATTGGGAGAAAGGAAAAAATATTCCAGGTATTCCAGAAATGGAGATGATGTCAAAAATATATAATATGCCACAGGACTATATTTTTTTACCTTCCTATTCTACAAAAAGTAGAAAATAAAAAGAAAAGAGGAGAAACCAATGGAAGATAAACAGAAAATATGCGATTTATTACTACCAGTATTACAGGAAACAAGAGATTTTCAGGAATTGGAAAGTTTGAAATACAACAAAGACAACGAAACAGTTGTGGCGACTTTCTGGTACGGAGCAGTGAAAACAGCAAATGTTCATATGGATTCAGGAACATCAATGATTAGAGATATTATCGAACAGATTCGTTAAATTATTTTGACGAAAACAGTTGACAAACCTCGTGCTTTACAGCACAAGGGAAACCTCGAAAAAAGAAGTATCATTATGGTATCAAAACGAAAGGAGAGCAGAGATGATACAGACAACAATTAGGATTCCAACAGAGCTACACGTAAAGCTTAAGGAATTGGCGAAGAAAAGAGGTTTGACAGTTAATGCGTTAATTATTCAGGCTTTATGGAAATTATAGGAGGTGTGAATATGGGGGAAAGAATGACAGTAAAGGAAGCTGCAGCATTATTAGAATGCTCTCAGGAAACAATAAGGCTGGGATTGATTGCAAATGTGTATAAATTTGGTTATGCGGTTAAGACTTCATCAAAATATACATACGTCATTATGAGGAATAAATTTTATGAAGAAACCGGCATAGAAAGGGGTGATTGAATTGGTGGACATAATCAAAACAATTAGTAAATAACAGGAGGATAAAAAGAAACAATGGAAACAAACAAAAGACTTGAAGTGAAAGAAGTTAAAAGAAAAGAGCCTGAATGTACTGCAATACGTTCAAGCTCATACAAAAACAAACCACTTAAAGACTACCACATTATCGCTGAAAAGTACAGAGTACTTAACGGATTCAAAAACTTGGTAATTGGAGTAATAACAGGAGCAGTAATGTTAATCAATGGCTGGATTGAGGTAGACAGCAAGGCAGGGCAGTTACTTGTGGCTCTGGGAATGGTGATACTGGTTACATTATTGATGCACTGCACGGATGAAATATTGGAGGAAAATAAGGATGAATAAATACAAGGTAATAATCAAAAAGAGTTGGAACGAAACAGAATTTGTTTTTTCAATTGCTGGTGAAGCAACAAAGTTTATGGCAGAGGTTGTTGAACATTACAGAAAAAAGGATAAAGACGATGAAATAGAAGTAGTATTAAAAATTGAAGAACCAAAAGAAGAAAAGCAGGAGGAAGTAAAAAATGAATCTATTCCAGATTAATGACGAAATCGAAAAATGTATAGACCAGGAAACTGGCGAAATATTAGATATTGAAGCATTGAACAACTTATCAATGGAAAAAGATGCAAAAATTGAAAATCTTGCCTGTTGGTACAAGAATCTAATGGCAGATGCGGAAGCATTAAAGGCAGAAAAGAATGCATTTGCAGAAAGGGAAAAGGCTGCCAAGAATAAGGCTGAGTCGATTAAAAGATATTTATCGTCAGTATTGCAGGGAGAAAAGTTTACTACAGACAAGTGTGCATTGTCATTTAGAAAATCTGAATCAGTTGAGATATTAGATCCAGAAGCATTCATGTCTGATGCCAAGGCAGAAAACTACCTGAAATATTCTGAACCTACAATCAACAAGGCTGAGCTTAAGGAAGCATTAAAGCAGGGAGAAACATTTAAGGGAGTTCTGTTAAGCAACAACTCAAACATTCAGATTAAATAGGAGGAATATTTATGGGAATACCAGTACTAGTTTTAGGAGCAAGTGGTTCTGGAAAATCAACATCGATGAGAAATTTTGATGAGAAAGAAGTAAGTATTTTCAATGTAGCAGGAAAGCCCTTACCATTTAGAAAAAAACTTCCAATAGTGAATAATGCTACATACAACATCATTTACAAGGTGTTACAGAATCCTAAAAAGAAAACATATGTAATAGACGACAGTCAGTATCTTATGGCTTTTGAATCATTTGATCATGCTAAAGATACGGGCTACACCAAATTTACCAATATGGCACTTAATTTTAAAAACTTAATCAGCTTTATAATTACTCAAACACCAGATGATTGTATTGTTTATTTTCTGCATCACACAGAGCTAACAGACAGTGGACAAATTAAGGCAAAAACACTGGGGAAAATGTTGGATAATCAACTGACAGTTGAAGGACTATTTTCAATTGTTTTAATGACAACAGTTGAAGGCTCTGAACATTACTTTGTGACGCAGTCAGATGGATCTAATACATGCAAAAGTCCAATGGAAATGTTTGATATGAAAATAGATAACGATTTGAAATTGGTTGATGAAACAATAAGAGATTATTGGGAACTTAATAACAACAATAAAAACACAGAGAAGGAGAATTAATCAATGAGAAAACCAAGAAATTATGACAGCGCAGAAACATACACAGGTGGAAAGAAGTTACCAGCAGGAGGTTACATCTGTAAGATCATTAACGTAAAGGAAGAAACGAGCAAAAGTGGAAATGACATGCTTGTATTAGCCTTTGACATTTGTGAGGGCGAATTTAAAGACTTTTACAAGGAAGGTTATGAAAAAAATACATCAGAAGATAAAAAGTGGAGAGGAAACTTTTATATGATGGTTCCTGGAGAAGAGGCAGAAGCAAACGACTGGAAGCTTAGAAGATTTAAAACAAATATTGGAAAGTTTGAGGACAGTAACAATGGGTATCATTTCGACTGGGAACATCCTGAAAAATTATTAGGATTATTGGTTGGCATGGTATTTGGAGAAGAAGAGTATATTGCAAGCGACGGATCCAATAGATTTTCTACAAAACCTGTTAGATTGGAAACTGTGGAAACAATAAAAGATGGAGATTTTGAAATGCCGGCAGTTAAGTATTTAGATCAGAATCCAAATGCAAAATCATCTAATGATAACAACTTTGTGGACATTCCTGACAATGTGGACGGAGAACAGATTCCGTTTAACTTTTAATCATGGATATTTTTGACATTGAAAAGTCGCTCAAAAACATAACAATTCTTTATGACACAAGAGAGCAACCAACAAGTAAATTAGAACGCAGGATAAGCCAATTTGGCTGTCCTGCAATAAGACAAAAACTAAATTATGGAGATTATTCAATCAAGTGTGCTCTGCCCAATAATAAAGAGTATTCATTAGAAAACAAAGTTGTAATTGAGCGAAAGATGGATATTGATGAACTTGCAATGTGTATGGGAAAGGAAAGAAAAAGATTTGAGGCAGAATTTGAACGTTCAGTAAAGGATGGGGCAAAAGTATATTTGTTAATAGAAAATGGCAGTATGGACAAGATTTTGCGCCATGATTATTCAAGCAGAATGAACTCAAAGGCTTTAATCGCATCATTGTGTGCGTGGATGCCACGATACAATATGATTCCTATTTTCTGCACACCACAAAATTCAGGAAAAATCATAAAGGAAATTTTATTTAGAGAATTAAAGGAGCATTTGGCAGCATATGGAGAAAAAGAAAAGCAAGGGTTGGGTTAAGGTATACAGAGAAATAATGGAAAATGATCTTTGGGAAGACAAGCCCTTTGCAAGAGGACAGGCTTGGGTTGATATGATAATGCTGGCAAATCACAAGGACCATGAATTTTTGTTTAATTCAACATTTTTGAATGTGACACCGGGCACAGTAGTGACCAGCAAAAGGATGTTAGGAGAACGATGGGGATGGTCAAGAACAAAAGTCACAAAATTTCTTAATGAATTAGAAATGGTAGAGATGATAAGCCAAAAAAGTGACACGAAAAAGACCGTCATAAAATTAGTAAATTATGAGAAATATCAAGGAATTGTGGAAGGTACAGGCAATGTAAAAGAACCGCAATATGAACATCAAAAAAACATCAGAAAGACATCAAAAAAACATCAAAAAAACACAAACAAGAATGATAAGAATGATAAAGAATTAAAAAAGAATGAAAAAGAAGGCGTCGGCACAGCTCCGGTGAGGGAGCTGACCGACCAGGAATTAAGGGAGCTTGGATATGAGTAGGTATTATGAATTTAAGAGAGAAGATGCAGAAAACTTTAAAACTCATGTCGGGGCAATGGCAAGAAATTTTGGTGAAGAAATGATATTTGCCTACTGTCCGTACTGCAAGGGTGGCAGACACAGGGACAGGGAAACATTTTCAATCAACACAAGAACAGGTCAGTTTGAGTGTAAGCGTTCAAGCTGTGGAGCACACGGCAACATGATTACTCTTGCAAAGGATTTTGATTTTTCATTGGGTACAGAATATGACAGATATTATAATAGGGATTATTCAAGATTTGTAAAGCCAAGAAAAAAGGAAATCAAGACAAGAGAGCCGGCAGTAGCTTACATGCAAAGCAGAGGCATTAGTGAAGAGACAACAAGAAAATATAAACTGACAACCATTCCTGAAAAGGACAACATTCTGGTATTTCCTTTTTTTGATGAAAATGGAATGCTGGTAACAACAAAGTACAGAAAAACAGACTTTAACAAGTCAAGGGACAAAAACAAGGAATGGTTTGAAGCAAACTGTAAACCCATTCTTTTTGGAATGGAACAGTGCAACATGGAAAATAAGACACTGGTAATTACTGAAGGACAGATTGACAGTTTATCAGTGGCAGAAGCAGGCATTGAAAATGCGGTGTCAGTTCCAAACGGAGCAAGAGGCTTTACCTGGGTGCCGTATTGTTGGAACTGGTTTTCAAAATTTGAAAAATTAATTGTTTTTGGAGATTTCGAAAAAGGCTCAATGACATTGCTAAATGAACTGGAAACAAGATTCCCCGGAAGTGTGTATGCTGTTCAGGAAGCAGATTACAGAGAATGCAAGGATGCCAATGAGATATTACAGAAACATGGAAAGGAAGCCGTAAAGGCAGCAGTTGAAAATGCCAAGCCATTACCTGTAAGAAGAGTAAAGGATTTGTCTAATGTTAAGAATGTTGATATTTATTCAATGGACAAGATAAAAAGTGGAATAAAGTCCATAGACAACATTATTGGTGGTTTTTATGAGGGGCAGGTTGTTTTGCTTACAGGAAAACGTGGAAAAGGAAAATCAACACTTGCAAGTCAATTTTGTGTGTCAGCATTAAACCAGAACAAGAAAATATTTGCTTATTCAGGGGAATTGCAGGATTACTTTTTTAAACGTTGGATAGATTTTCAGATTGCAGGACCGGGCAACATAATTGAGACAACAAACAAGTTTGGAGAACAAACAAGATTCATTACAGAATCAAACATTGAAAAAATAAATGACTGGTACAAGGGTAGGGCATACATATACGACAACAATGTTCTTGAAGATGAAGAGCCGGAGAATCTGTTAAAGACATTGGAGGATGCAGTAATGCAGTATGGCATTGACATGGTGCTTATTGACAATCTAATGACCTCAATTGAAATTAATGTTAATTCTGACTTATACAGAGCGCAGAGCATGTTTGTTAACAAGTTATGCAAGCTGGCAAAGAGACATAACATTGTGGTTTTGCTAATTGTTCATCCAAGAAAAAACTCAGCAGGTAATTTGGATGAAAATGATGAGGTATCAGGATCGGCGGACATAACAAACAGAGTTGACGTTGTAATGACCTACAAGGGTGACAAGGATTTGGAAGAAGATGAAAGATACCTGTCAATATCCAAGAATCGACTTACGGGAAAGCTTACAAGAGATAAGGGTGTGGAGCTTTATTATGATGAGGTTTCAAAAAGAATATCAGACACAAGGGATTTTTCGATTGATTATGGATGGAACAAGGATTCAGATGGATTTGTGGACATCCCGGAAGATGGACAGTTACCATTTGATTTTTAGGTGAGAAAATGGATAAGTTTAAAATCATATATAACGCAATAACAGACATTGGAAAGATAATATTTAAATACAAGAATCAGAAAATAACTGCTGAAACGGAAGATTCCATATGTGAAATGATGGTCATGGAGTTACAGCAGAAAAAGAATGGAAAATACACAGATGAAAAGAACGGAAAGTTATTTGATGAAATGGCCAGTACAGTATTGGATTTCATATTTTTTAAGGAGGAAACAACAAAATGAAAGTTAAGGACATAGAAATTCGCTTAGAGGAATTGGACAGAATGGAATCGCAGATTTTATTTTCAGTTTCAATCTTATCAGCAGATGATCACGTAAGATTGGCAAGAATCAAGGAAGAGAGAGCAGAGCTTAAGGCGAAGCTGGGGGAATTGAATGAGAAAAAAGACAAGTAAGGAATTTGGCTGCATTTTAACACACGAACAGGAAGAGTTCATAAATGACGGAAGACCAAGAGACAATGCACTAAAGATTTTTAGGGCAAAGGCTTATGGCAATGGAGGAAATAAGGATGGCAAGAATGTCAAAAGAGGAACAGGCAAGACGTGAGGGTATGGCATATGCTCTAAGGTTTGCAAGAGAAAAGGGATTGGATGCCTTGGAAGCAGACCTGAAAATGAGAAATGCCATTGACCTACCTTTAAGGGTATCAAAGGCAGACTTAGACAAATTCAGTGACAATGTTAAGTACAACACAGTACTGTATGTAAAAATCCTAATGGCTGTAACAATGCATGATGAATTTGGTTTTGGTAACAAAAGAATAAAGCAGATGTTTGAGAGATTCGACAACAAGGCTGAATGCATTGCAGAGGATTACAGCACATGGGAAGAGCAGATAAGCATAATTGCAGAAGAATGTGGAATAGACATGGACAGCGAAAGAAGAGACTTAAGAACAGTGATTAAATAAAAAAATCGAAAGGAGAAGAGTTGTGCGCACATAAAAGAATTCTTACTCCTGAGAAAAATGGATAATTTAATAATTGATTGCTTTGCTGGTGGAGGCGGAGCTAGTGTTGGAATTGAAATGGCATTGGGAAGGCAAGTGGATATAGCAATTAATCACGACCCAGACGCTATTGCAATGCACAAAGAGAACCATCCACATACATTACATTTAACAGAAGATATTTTTAAAGTAAACTTGCAAAAATACGTTAAAGGAAAACACGTAGCCTTAATGTGGGCGAGTCCTGATTGTACAAGTCATTCTAAAGCGAAAGGTGGAAAGCCAAGAGACAAGGGATTGAGAATACTTCCTTGGGCAGTATTTAAACACGCAAAAACAATTCTTCCAGATGTAATCATTATGGAAAATGTTGAAGAAATTCAACAATGGGGGCCATTGGACGAAACAGGACATCCGATAAAAGAACGCAAGGGTGAAGACTATAAGAAATTTATAACAGCAATGAAATCACTTGGATATGTATTTGAAAGCAGGGAATTAATCGCTGCAGATTATGGAGCACCTACAACAAGGAAACGTTGGTATGCGATATTTAGAAGAGATGGTAAGTCAATCATATGGCCAGAACCAACTCATAACAAGAATGGTTTAAATGGACTAAAGAAGTGGGTGCCAGTATCAACCATTTTGGATTTCAAAAATTTAGGTAAGTCAATCTTTGGAAGAAAAAAGCCATTGGCTCAGAATACAATGAACAGAATTGGTAGAGGGTTAAAGAAGTTCGTTTTTGAAACAAATAAACCTTTTATAGTTTCAATTAATGAAAATGAGAAAGTCGCACCATACACTGTACCGATTGGTTACGGTGAGAATAAAAATCAAAAGCCAAGAGTAAATGGACCAGATGAAACGCTAGGTACGATAGTAACAAGCGGAAAGCACTATATGTGTACTCCGTACATCATTCAATATCATTCCGAGACGGCAAAGGCAGAAGTGAGAGGACAAAAGGTGTCTGAACCGATTATGACGCTTGATACAAGCAATAGATACGGAATCGTAGCTGCTTTTCTGTCAAAATTCTATAAAACTGGAACAGGTCAAAGTGTATTAGAACCTATTCATACGATAACAACATCAGCCGGGCATTTTGGTCAGGTCAACGTTTTGGCAGTTGAAAAGAATAAATTGTTTGAATTTGGAATTGATGAAGATATGGCTCTTAAATGTACCTGGGTTAGTCAGTTCATTGTTGAATACTACGGACAAGGAACAGGACAGAGCGTTGATAGTCCATTACATACAATTGTTACTAAAGACAGATTTGCATTAATTACAGTATTGGGAAACGAATATGTAATTGTAGATATTCTATTAAGGATGTTGACTCCTGAAGAATTAAAATTGGCGCAAGGTTTTCCGCGAGATTACATCATTGACAGAGTTGACGGAAAGCCATATCCGAAATCTAAGCAGGTGGCAAGAATTGGAAACAGTGTTGTTCCAATTATGGCTCAAAAATTAGTTGAAGCGAATTGTGGCTATTTGAAGGTTGGAGAAAGAGTTCCAAAATTATACATAAATGATGATAGTCCACAGTTGAGTTTTATGTAAATGTTAAGAAATGTTAAGGAGTGAGAGAAATGTTAAATATAGAGAAATTTGAAGATGAATTGATTAATATGGGAGTAATCAACCCAAAAATAATGATAGGCTTTAGCAAAGATGGAAAATTGCTTAATTGTAGATTCGCTAAATGCAGTGATTGTAAAGAAATACTTATGGCACAACTCAATATTTCAAAGGAAGAGTATTACAAAGAAAGCTGCAGAAAAAACATATTAAAATGGTTGCTTTCAGAATACAAAGAGCCAGAAGTTGACTGGTCGAAAGTCAAGGTTGATACACCAATATTGGTTAGAAATAATGAAGATAAAGAATGGGTGAATAGATATTTTGCTAAATTTGCAGATGGAAAAGTTTATGCGTGGGTGAGTGGAGCTACATCCTGGACAGTGGATGATGAATATGATGTGACTTTTTGGAAATACGCAAAACTAGCAGAAAGCGAGGAGTAGATTATGAGCAGAGAAACAGAGCAGATTTTAAAAAATCAAGTAGTGATAATGGGAATGTTGCAAGACTTGCAAGACGAGCTTGAACCAATACAGAACATAGAAGACACACATCAGTTGTTAGTTTATAAAAACAATGGCTGGATTCCGTGTAAGGAGAGATTACCTAAAACTTTTGAACCAAAAGCATATTTAACAACTAATGAAGATGGAATGATAGGTGTGTCATATTATCATTATGGGTGGTCAAATGGTTACGAAAGTGTATTTGATGTGATTGCATGGCAACCATTACCAGAGCCATACAGAGAGGAGCAGGAAGATGAATAAAGAAATAAAAGAAGAAGTTAGTGTTGCTTTAGATTTGTTAAAGAAGTCGCTTATTAAGAACAATATGTCAATTGGATTTGATAAAGGAACAGAGTCATTGTTGTTTTTTGATACAAAGCAGTATACAGAAAATAAGAAATTTGATGGTTTTAAAATTAAATTGGAAGAATTGGTGAGGTAAAAGAATGCGATTAATAGATGCAGATAAATTAATGGGAGAATTACATGAATCATTGAAAGGTGATTGTGATTTAAGAAAAGATTATGAATTTATGGGCATAGATGAGTTCATTGAAAATCAGCCAACAGCCTATGATGTGGATAAGGTCATAGAAGAAATAGAAGAATGGACAGCAAGAATAAATGTAATTATTGATAAAAGCGGTAAAGCAGGACAAGTTGATGTTATAGGCTCAAATAAAGCAATTAAGATTGTGGAAGGTGGTGGAGTAAGTGGCGATAATTAACACATTGGCAATAGTCCTGGTAATTGGAGCAGTGTTCGTTTTGTGGGCGATATGTAAGTTGCAGGATAAGGATTAGAAACAAAGGTACATTGACAATTGAATATTGGTAGTTGGAATGGTATAATTTAAAAATAAATATTTAGAAGTTGTAAAGGAGTTATATATGGAGAATAAAACAAAATTTACAGAGATTGGAAAGTGGAATGATAGACTGGAAATGTTCGGATATGATATTATGTCACTTATTTCATTAGGAGAATCAGAAAGAGTTGATGATATAATTTCACATTTTGAAGATGGAGATGTTGTTCGCTACATAATGAACAAATACAAGGAAAATATGATGTTTGTTTATGAAGGATGCACATATAATATAAATGATTGGGAAGAAGTTTTTGAACAATATTCGTATATGACATATGGACATGATGTAAGAAGAAAAATGGGGCTTATTGATAAAGAAAAAGACGGATTACTCTTATTGTTGTCGATTATTCTGGATGAAGTTTCAAATAGAAAATATAAGTAAATAACAGACCAACTACCAATATTCGGTGGTTGGTTTTTTTATGCAGAAAAATAGAGAAAGGGTTGGTAAAGTGACAGAAGTAAATAAAGCTAAAGAGTATCTGCTACAGGTTAGTCGGGCAGAGCACAGAATAAAAAGACTAAAAGAAGAGATTCTGACGTTACAGGAATTAGTTACAAGTACAAGTGCAATCAGCCAAGGGGAAAGGGTAATATCTTCAACGTCACAAGACAAGATGGCAGATACAATTTGTACTATTGAGGAAAAGATAGAAGAATGGAACATAGAGGTTCGCACACTGGTTGAGGTAAGAGCCGAGGTTATGGCAGTAATTTCCAAGGTAAGCAATGAGGTATGCAGAGAAATACTGTATAAGCGATATTGTCAATCTAAAAAATGGGAAGAAATAGCAATAGAAATAGATATGTCATATAGGCACACTACTAGATTGCACGGAATGGGATTACAGGAAATAGAAAAATTAATGAATGTGTCCTTGAATGTCCCTATGAACATAGATTATCATTAGAATGTGATAAATGAGTAAAGCAGAGAAAAAATTTTTGTTTATCTGAATGAAATCCTCTAAAAGTATTTATGGTAAAACGTCTTAAGGCAGTCGAAAGGCTGTCTTTTTTCGTGGGGAAAAATAAAATGTGTAATAAGTTGACTACACAATTAAAATCAAGAAAGGGGCGGTTGCAGTGACAATTAAAGAACAAAAATTCTGTGATGAACTTTTATCGGATCCAGAATTTAACAAAACATTGGCTTACAAAAAGGCATATCCAAGTGTTAAGAATGATAATGTTGCAGCTGCAGCTGCTTCAAGACTTATGAATAAGCCGGAGATTAAAGAGTACATAGAAAAGCAGTTGGCTGAATTGCATAATGAAAAAACAGCAGATGCACAAGAAGTATTAGAATATCTCACATCAGTAATGAGAAGAGAACATAAAGAAAACGTTGTAGTTACTTTGAGCAGAGAAACATCTACATATGTTCCAGATGAAAAAGGGACTATGAGAAAGCAAACAGTAAAGGAAGAGATTCCAAAAATAGTTGAAATACCAACAAGAGTTTCAGATGCAAACAAAGCAGCAGAGCTTCTTGGCAAGAGATATGGGTTGTATACAGATAAGCTTGATGTAAACAATGAGGCAGAGGAAAAGAAAGCTGAGAAATTGGATAACATAGCCAGCATATTGGAACAGATTAAGCCTGTAAGAGAGGGTGATTAATATTGTTACAGTTATCACCTAAATTTAAGGAATTTATTCTGACAGAAACCAAGAGAGATTTTCTTGAAGGTACTACTGCAGCAGGAAAGACTACAGTAGGAATATTTAAGTTTATGCTTATGGTGGCAAAGAGTGACATTAAGTATCATGTGATTGCCGGGGCGGACCTTGGAACAGTTGAAAAGAATGTAATCAACAATGAAAGAGGTCTTTTAGATCAGTTTAATGGTTTGGCTGAATATTATCCTAAAGGTCAGGGTAGAATTGGACTTTCACATATCAAGTATCAGACACCAAATGGTGAAAAGATAATATATGTGTGTGGTTATGATAATAAGGCACGTTGGAAAAAGGTCTTAGGTTCACAACAGGGTTGCGTGTACATTGATGAAGTTAATACAGCTGATATGGAGTTCTTAAGGGAAATATCACATAGATGTAAGTATATGATGACTACATCTAACCCAGACAGCCCGGACTTGCTTGTATATAAAGAGTTTATTAACCATAGTAGGCCTTTAAAGAAATATATCAAAGATTATCCGGAAGAATTGTTGGCAGAGTTAAATGAACCTGAAAAAGTCGGCTGGGTTCATTGGTATTTTACTTTTTATGATAATGCCAGTTTAACAGAGCAGGACATTCAGGATAAGATTGATGCAGTTCCGGTAGGAACAAAGATGTACAAAAACAAGATACAGGGACTTAGAGGAAAGGCCACAGGACTTGTATTTAGCATATTTGACAGAAGACATCATGTAATTACAGTTAATGAAGCAAAAGAATTCATCAGAAACAGGTCAAATAAGGAACAGAGAGAATGGTTTGAAATATTCACAAGTGGACTGGATACAGCTTATTCAACAAAGAGCCCTGACACAATAGCAATGAGTTTTGCAGGAATTACAAACAAGGGCAGATATATTCTTCTGGATGAGAGAGTTTACAACAATGCCGAAATTGGAACTCCGGTAGCTCCATCTGATACTGCAAAGAATTATTATGATTTTTTGGAAAGAAACAGAAAGGAATGGGGGCTTGCAAAGCATACATTTATTGATTCTGCTGATGCGGCAACAATCACGGAATTAAATAAGTTTAAAAGAGAACATACACAGTGTTTATATGTATTTAATGCTGCATATAAAGCTGTGAAAATTATAGATAGAATCATATTACAACTTGGATGGATGAACTTTAATGACAATAAGGACATTCAACCAAGTTTTTTAATTGTTGAGAATTGTAAGGAATACGTAAAGGAATTGGAAAAGTATTCTTGGAAGGAAGAAAAGGATCAGGAACCGGAAGATGGAAATGACCACATGGTTAACTCTGTTCAGTATAACTGGATTCCTTACAGAAAGAAAATAGGAGTAAACAAAGAATGAGGTTAATGGACAAGATGAGAGATGGAATAAGACATTTTTTAAGAATACAGGACGCTCCAAAACAGACGTTTAACATTAGGGAATTACTTAATTATGATGGAAACTGTGTAAAAAATCTTATTTGGTATCGTGGTGATAGCTACGAACTGACACAGTTTTATCAAAATATTCCAGGTGGTTCTGATGGTGTGAAGTTTTGGGCTGCACGTTCAACTGTTGGAAGAGAGATAAGAAAAATACATACAGGCTTACCAGGGATTATTGTTGACCGATTAACAGATATTGTCATTAATGATTTTAGTCAGATTTCATTCAGTAAGGATTCAGACAAAAGAGAATGGAATGAAATATCGAAGGACAATAATTTTAAGGGCATTCTAAAAAAGGCAGTGTCAAAGATGCTTATGATGTGACCCCAAAAAGTTAGACTTTTATTGCGTAACAGGTTTTAATATCTGTT
>OJMN01001190.1_pt1 | contig 15455 bp, 12 predicted proteins | sample 1597261 | NCBI WGS metagenome assembly OJMN01 (sample SAMEA2452130, study PRJEB22498) | human gut metagenome | biome: human feces; feature: human gut; material: feces | place: Australia | collected 2012 | reverse complement strand
TTGTCGCTTTGCAAGCAAAATCCCACTAAACCCTATAGGTTGCGGATTTGAGGGTTAATAAAAATAATGTTTGCCAAGAAAAGGAACCAAGCACGCCCGGTTCCATGCAATCCTTATACCCAATCTTCTTAACTAATACTTATCAAAAAACTACAGTTAACTTTAATCTTTTGTCGATGTTGCAAAGGTATATGATTAACTGTCCCGCGAAAAAGGCGAGTAGAAGCTTAAAGTAGACGCAAGCAGATTAGCTTTATCTATAAAACATTAAAAAACAGCATATTGTGAAAATCAGCAGAAAGTAAGAAAGTAGATTCACATAAAGGGCATAGGAGGAGTTTTACCCTATTTTCTGCACCATATTCAGGAAATCTTCTTTAGAAAGAAAGGATTTGCTCCGCACTTTCAAGCGGTAATTATATACGGTCTGCGAAGAGTAATGCAGGAAGGTGGCAATCTTTCCGCTATCTGAAATTCCCAACCGAATCAAGGCAAACACACGGAGTTCCGGAGTCAGCAGTTCGCCCTCTTTAGGATAGATGCGCTCGTTCTCCTGCAAAAGGTTATTAAAGTCGTTCACAAACTTAGGATAGAGTTTCAGGAAGACGCTGTCGAACGTATGGAAGAATTCTTTCAACTCGCCGGTGACAAAGGTGGTGGAGTGGATGGTTTTCACCAGGTCGTCCAGCTGCCCGGCCTTCACTTTCCTTGCCAGCATCTTGCGGAATTCTTCCTGCTTGTCTATATAGACGGAACACATGTTGAAGACGTAGCCGATGTACTCCTCCTTCACACGGTTCGACTCCTGCAACCGAGCATTCAGTTCCTGCAAGTCACCGTTGATGTGCTTCAATTCCTTGTTCATGTCATCCATGGTCTTTCTGGCAAGGGAAAGGCGCTTCATCTGATGATAAATATAGACCAAGGCCACCAGCAATACTGCCGCCAGGATGGATATCCATATAAATAAGGTGACCAGCTGTTCTTTTTCCTCATGCAACTTGGCCTCGTAGGTGGAGTTGATGACGGGCAACATCCCCGAAATCTCCATCGTACGGTAGCGAGCATTACAGAAGGTAGCATCTTGCATGGAGCATTCCATATAGGTATACGCACGTTCTATGTCGCCCTCGCCATAGAGCAGGTTGGCAAGTTTCCAAAGCGAAATGTATTCCTTTGTTCCGCTTTGCACGTCGGCTATTGCCGAGATGGTAAGATATTTCTTTTCCTGCTTGTGGTCTCCTTTGGCACCATAAACGCTTGCCAATGCAACAGAAGGAATGGCAAGGCTGAAGTCCTTCTGGCTATGGATATCATAGCAACCCTCCAAAACACCTATGGCTTCGTCATACTTACCCTCATACAGTAGTTTGTCGCCCAAAGTCAGTTGATAGCCTTGCGAATCGGGACGCTTCACACGCAGAATGGAGTCTTTGTACTGATATGCCAGCCGGGAGTATGACGCCTGCAATTCTTCTGAAAAAGCATAGGATGCCATCAGCGTGTACACTTTATGATAAAGATTATAGTAGTAGAACATATCTATCGCACCCAGTTCCTCCTGGGGAATGTCTTCCAAAATTTCCAGTCCTTCCTTATACATTCCTGTACCAATCATCACCTCTGCCACACGCATACGAGCAGAGTAGAGATGCGATGCTACGGGCATACGCTGGGCTACTTCCACGCAACGATTTGCTGCCCACAAGGCAGAGTCCATGCGGTAGGCGCTGTATTTGCCGAACAACTCCTGGTAGATTTCCAGTAATTCCGCATCGGAACGGGTAGCCTTCAGCTGGCACTGCAAGGCATTGATTTGAGACTGACGTTCCAGTGTATATCGTTCACGCCCCTGCACAGATGCATCAAGCACCCGAAGCAATGAATCCACCTCTCTATCTTGGCAGAATAAAGGCATAGTGCAAAACAAAGCGAAAAGGATGGCAAACAAACGTTTCATGCAGTACGGTTTCTCTGTCTATAGTTCAAGATTACATCACAAAAGTAAACATTTACCCGTTGATTACAAAGTTCTTTGGACAAAAGATGTTTGGACGAAATTAGTAAAGGGGTACTTTAGCTTTATAAAGCAGAAGTTTAGTAAGCTAACATAGAGGTTTACGGACAAAAATCCCGAATGCTGCTCAGCGGATATTGAAGTCAAGTACTTTCTCTTTCCCAAGATAGCCCTGCAAGTGCTGTCCGATGCTGACGGGACCTACTCCCACAGGGGTACCCGTGAACAGCAAGTCACCGATTTTCAAGGTCATGAAGCGGCTGACATAAGCAATGATTTCATCTACCTGAAAAAGCATATCCGATGTATGACCGCGTTGCACCTCCTTATCATCAATCGTCAAATGGAAGTCCAAATTCTGTACATTGCCGCCCACTTGTTCCAAAGGGACAAAGGTGCCGATAGCTGCCGAATTGTCGAACCCTTTGCAAAGCTCCCACGGATTACCCGCCTCGCGGAACTTGCGTTGCAAATCGCGTGCCGTGAAGTCGATGCCCACCGTCACCGCATCGTAATAGCGACGAGCAAAGCGGGGAGCAATATTCTTGCCTAAACGGCAGATGCGCACCACCACTTCCGTCTCATAATGCACCTCATCAGAAAAATCAGGGATAAAGAAAGGCTTGCCATCTTTCAGAATGGCCGAATCGGGTTTCAAGAAAATAACCGGTTCCTTATTCTCGTGTGTATGTCCCAGCTCTTTGTTGTGCAGAGCATAGTTCATTCCTACAGCAATAATCTTCATTACTTGATTTCGTTAAAGTTCAGTCTGTTAAACATCACGGCCAGATGGGCATAAAGGGAAGTGTTCTGCACGACAATGTTTTCGGGAACACGGATACGGAACGGGGTGAAATTCCATACGGCCTTGATACCGCCCTCTACCATGGAATCCGTTATCTGCTGGGCTATTTCGATAGGCACCGTCAGCACGCCTATATTGACATCGTACTCCTGCATCTTCTGCTTGAACTCGTCCGAATGATAGATGGGGATGCCGCTCAATGTCGTACCCACCAATTCAGGCTTCACATCAAAAGCAGCCACTATCTCCAAACCGAAATGGCTTAGGCCCGAGTCGCGCAACAAGGCACCTCCCAAGCTTCCAACACCGAACAGAAAGGCTTTGTGTATATTGGTAAATCCCAAGAAATCCTCCAGTACAGCTATTAGTGTGTCCACCTCATAGCCCACACGCGTACGTCCGGAGATGTTGACATACGAAAGGTCTTTGGCAATTTGTGAAGCATCAATATTGATTTCCTTGGAAATCTGAGTAGATGATACGAATCGTTCACCCTGTTGTTTCAGCAACTTTACATTAGAAAGGTACCACGGAAGTCGGCGCAAGGTAGGCTCTGGCACCTTCATGGTTTCTTTTTTCTGTAACGGACTGCTCATAGTTTCTTATTTAAGTTCTCAATATTGCGATTGACAAAAGTAGTGCTTTTTTTCTAATCAATAATACGGATGCAACAAAAGCTTAACATAATTTCTAATTGCATAATTCCACATAATATCGTACTTTTGGGAAGTCTAAAAGAAAGAAGTATGAAGAATAATGATTGGAAAGAACGGTTGAATATAGTCTATTCCACCAACCCGGACTACAACTATGAGATGAATGACGATGAGGAGCAAGCTACCCTCCCCCCTGCACAACAACGCCTGCGTGTACAGCTGGACCGCAAGAACCGGGGTGGCAAAGTCGTCACTCTTGTCACCGGTTTCGTGGGCACCGACAATGACCTAAAAGAACTGGGCAAATTGCTGAAAAGCAAATGCGGAGTGGGTGGAAGTGCCAAAGATGGAGAAATCATTGTGCAGGGCGACTTCAAACAGCGTGTCATCGACCTGCTGAAAGCCGAAGGATACACGCAAACTAAGCCCGTGGGATAAACTAAACCATCATCCGTCTCACTGCAATTGTAGAGACATAAAAAAAGTGACCGTTTAGGAATTCACCTCCATATACGGCCACTTCTTTTTATAGAATCGTTTCTAAGCGGAATTATTCAGCGCGCAAAGTAAAACGCTTGAAGTCAACAACCTTCAATTCAGGATCAGCTTCTTTCAAAACTTCTCTAACTGTCTTCTTACCATCCATGATATCTTCCTGGTTCAGCAAGCAAACTTCTTTCAAGAACTTGCCAAGACGCCCCTTAGCAATATTCTGAATCATTTGTTCAGGCAGATGTGCAGCCTTCTCAGCAGAAACAGTAGCAATGATTTCCTTTGCCTTTGCCACGTCTTCAGCAGTAATCCAGCCTTTGGCCATGTTGCTTTCCATGTGGTCTTCGCTGTCCACGTGAGCCGGGTTGATACCAGCCTTCTTCAAAGCGGCCTCAACAGCCTTCTGTACCTGTTCAGCTTTTGTCTTCTCGATAGCAACATCTATTTCCTTCTGCTTGATTTCTTCAGATACGCCATCTTCGTCTACTGCAATCGGGTTCATGGCAGCAATCTGCATGGCAATCTGCTTAGCCAGTCCTTCTTCAACAGCCTTGTTGAAAGCAACAATAGTGCAGAGGCCATTTCTGTTCATGTGGTTATAAACCACAGTGCTTGCACCTTCTACAGTCATGTAACCATCCAACTCCATCTTCTCGCCAGTGATACCGCTACGGTCTGTTACAGCATCCTGTACAGTACCGTTGCCCATCGGCAGAGCTTTTACTTCGTCCAGAGTCTTGCACTTGTTAGCCACGGCAAGGTCCAGAATGTCCTGAGTCAATTTCACGAAATCAGCATTCTGAGCCACGAAGTCAGTTTCGCACTTCAGAGCGATGATAACGGCAAAGTCACCCGTAGTCTTAGCCAGCACACAGCCTTCAGAAGCCTCGCGATCTGAACGCTTAGCTGCAACAGCTTGTCCCTTCTTACGGATAATTTCCATTGCCTTGTCGAAATCGCCTTCAGCTTCAGTCAAAGCATTTTTGCAATCCATCATACCAGCACCGGTCATCTTGCGGAGCTTGGTTATATCAGCCATACTTACAGCCATAATATCTTTTTATTTTAATTGTTAATAATATCCTTATAAAGTAATTGAGAGTTGAGAATAGAGAATTGAGAATTGCCGTAAAGTAACTCTCAACTTTCAATTCTCAACTCTCAACAGTATGATTAAGCCTCTTCTTCCTTCATGAAAGCAGCAGCCTTAGCGGCATTGATTGCTTCCTCGTCGGACTTGTCGAGTCTTGCTTTTGTAGCTTTCTTCTTACCTTTGTTGGCAGGAGCTTCACCGGCAGCTTCCATGTCTACCTTTTCGGCCTTACGTTCTTCCAGACCTTCCTGCATAGCAGCGCAGCAAGCATCAAGAATAACTTCTACTGACTTAGTAGCGTCATCATTTGCCGGGATTACGAAATCGATATTCGTAGGATCGGAGTTTGTATCAACGATACCGAATACGGGAATCCCCAGACGGTTAGCTTCACGAACTGCGATGTTTTCCTTCATTACGTCGATAACGAACAGAGCAGACGGCAGACGAGTCAGGTCAGCGATAGAGCCCAAAGTCTTGTCCAACTTTGCACGTTGACGTGAAATCTGAAGAATTTCTCTCTTGGAGAGGTTTGAATAGGTACCGTCGCTTGTCAACTTGTCGATGGTAGCCATCTTCTTGACAGCCTTACGGATAGTCGGGAAGTTAGTCAACATACCACCCGGCCAACGCTCGATTACATAAGGCATATTTACAGATGCAGCCTTATCGGCAACCACCTGCTTAGCTTGTTTTTTAGTAGCAACAAACAGGACTTTCTTTCCTGATTTAGCGATTTGCTTCAAAGCTTCAGCAGCTTCGTCAATTTTAGCAACCGTCTTGTTGAGGTCAATGATGTGAATACCATTGCGCTCCATGAAGATGTAAGGAGCCATTGCAGGGTTCCACTTTCTTTTCAAGTGACCGAAGTGGCAACCGGCTTCCAATAATGTATCAAAATTTGTTCTAGACATTTTCTTTTAAATTAATCGTTTACTTTCTTTTTTGTTTCTTCTAAACCAACCGCCGGGTAGTCTGAATCTGAAGAGTCCCGGTAGTTTAGATACTAAACGCTTTTTCAGTTGAGAGTTGAGAGGTGAAAGTCGAGAATTAAGCAACTTGTCCGCCCCAACCGTTCTCCAACTCTTAACGTTTACTGAACTGGAATCTACGACGTGCTTTCGGTTGTCCCGGTTTCTTACGTTCAACAGAACGAGGATCACGAGTCATGAAACCTTCAGAACGGAGAGCAGCCTTGTCCTCAGCATTGATTTTCACCAGTGCGCGGGCAATTGCCAAACGCAAAGCCTGAGACTGGCCGGTGAAACCGCCACCGCAGAGATTAACTTTGATGTCATACTTTTCAGCAACACCCAGCTTGTTCAACGGCTGTTTAACTACATACTGAAGAATGCTTGATGGAAAGTACTCTGCGAGGTCTCTCTTGTTAATAGTAATCTTTCCAGTACCTTCGCTTACGAAAATACGTGCAATTGCACTTTTACGTCTGCCTAATGCATTTACTACTTCCATTATCTCTTATTTAAGTACGTTAATATCAATCATTTTCGGGTTCTGAGCATCGTGCTTGTGCTCGCTGCCGGCATATACATACATATTGCCCAGCAATTTTGCGCCCAACTTGTTCTTAGGCAACATACCCTTTACTACTTTTCTCAGTAACTTGTCATCACCGTTCGGTTTTGCCTGCAAACGAGCAGGAGTGATTTCTCTCTGACCGCCGGGATAGCCTGTATATGACAGATATACCTTGTCATTCCACTTGTTACCGGTTAATTTTACTTTGTCGGCGTTGATAATGATCACATTATCGCCACAATCTACGTGAGGGGTAAAGTTTGGTTTATACTTTCCTCTCAACAGTTTCGCAACTTTTGCGCCCAGACGGCCCAATACCTGGTCTGTAGCGTCAACAATGACCCATTCTTTAGTCACTGTAGCTTTGTTTGCAGAAATGGTCTTGTAACTTAAAGTATCCACTCTTAATTGTTTTTTAAAATGTTACTACTAAAATGTTTTTCTTCACCGCAAGCCAGTCATCCCGGACAATGGAAGATTAACTCGCTATGAATTAAATGCTTATCCTTTTGAGATAATAATCGGCTTGCAAAGGTACGGTTTTTCTTAGAACTGGCAAAAGTTTTCCACTTTTTTTTAGAGAGCCACTTGGCTGATATACAACAGACAAAGTTATCCTGCGGAGAAACGAAAGAATCTCCGCTAGAACAACTCTTTATGATGCGGCCTTCATCGGCCAATGCCGTCATAGAAGACCTTCAAAGCTGCATTGAGGAAGAAACGGGAAAGAGAAAGAAATATCAACGGACAAGGTCCTCGGGGAATTTCGCGGGCATGCCCACCCGCTTCCATGTTTCATGGAACCATGTATTCAGTTCATTCCCATTCAAGTCCTTAGCTATAAAATACTTCAGGTACATTACCCCGTCGTCCCCTATTTCAAACTCCAGTATATTGTCTTTATGGTCCAACATGGGCAGATGGATGTTTTTCTCAACACTTTCCTTATAGGAACTATCCGTCAGCTGCTGATAAGTCCCATACCCCGTGATGATGGCATCCTTGCCAGGAATCATTGTAAAGTTGACAATGCGGCCGTCATCACTCAGCACTTTAAAGGTATTACTCGGTTTCAATATCCCGGGAACATCCGGGATTTCGGACACATAATGACATAACTGCCAAATTCCTGCCAGTTCCGCAGGCCTAAACTCTGCGCTCTCCTGCGCATTGGCTCCCGCTACCGCAAGCAGCACCGCTGCCAGCATGGTAAAGAAATAGTTCCGTTTCATATTCGTATGATGTTGGTTAACGTTATGTCGTTCCGCTAGACACAAATATAAAGATTTATTTTGAGATTATAACATTTTTGGGTATAAAAAAACCGCACAAACAACAGAATGTTTGTGCGGATGATTTTATCCAGTTTGTATATTCCGAAACTTAGAACTCGGCGTTGCGCGGCGTACGCGGAAACGGTATGACATCACGGATATTCGTCATGCCCGTAACGAACAGCAGCAAGCGCTCAAAGCCTAAACCGAACCCGGAGTGGGGACATGTACCGAACTTACGGGTATCGAGATACCACCACATATCCTTCATCGGGATGTGAAGTTCGTCAATGCGCGTCATCAGCTTGTTGTAATCCGATTCACGTTCGGAACCGCCAATGATTTCCCCAATCTTCGGGAAGAGTACATCCATGGCACGCACGGTCTTGCCGTCTTCGTTCTGCTTCATATAGAACGCTTTGATTTCCTTCGGATAGTCAGTCAGGATAACCGGACACTTGAAGTGGTCTTCCACCAGATAGCGCTCGTGTTCGGAAGCCAAGTCAACTCCCCAGTACACCGGGAATTCAAACTTATGCCCTTTGGCAACAGCCTCTTCCAATATCTTGATACCTTCCGTATAAGGCAGGCGCACGAAGCTTTCTTTCAAGACACCTTGCAGACGTTCAATCAAGCCCTTATCAAACATGTCATTGAGGAACTTCACATCGTCGGCACAGTTGTCCAAAGCCCACTGTACACAATATTTGATGAAATCTTCCGCCAGGTCCATATTGTCCGTAATATCATTGAACGCCACTTCCGGCTCAATCATCCAGAACTCTGCCAAGTGGCGGGGAGTATTGGAATTCTCGGCACGGAACGTAGGACCGAATGTATAGATGGCTCCCAATGCAGTAGCGGCAAGTTCGCCTTCCAACTGTCCGGAAACAGTCAGGCTGGCCTGCTTTCCGAAGAAGTCATCATCGTAAATAATGGAACCGTTCTCATCTTTCTTCAAGTCGTAAAGGTTCTTCGTAGTCACCTGGAACATCTGGCCTGCGCCTTCGCAGTCGGAAGCCGTGATAATCGGAGTATGAAAATAGAAGAATCCTCTGTCATGGAAGAACTTGTGGATGGCAATCGCCATATTATGACGAATACGGAACACAGCCCCGAACGTATTGGTACGGGGACGCAGATGGGCTATCTCACGGAGGAACTCCATGGAATGACCTTTCTTCTGCAACGGATACGTGTTATCGCAAGTTCCCAGCACTTCGATTTCGCGGGCCTGCACTTCGGCCTTCTGACCGGAACCGACAGATTCCGTCAGCACACCGTTTACGCTCAAACAAGCACCGGTAGTAATCTCTTTCAGCATCTCCTCATCGAAGTTACCCAAGTCTACTACAATCTGCACATTATTTATTGTAGAACCGTCATTCAGCGCGATAAAGTTTACTTGCTTACTACCTCTGCGGGTACGAACCCAGCCCTTCACGTTGACCATAGCGCCAAAATCTTCACGCTTCAGCAGGTCAACAATCTTTGTTCTACTAATCTTTTCCATAAAACAGTTATTATACCTTATTATATATTACTCAAAAGAACCCATGCGCAGGAAGTTCACCTCTTGTTCCGTGAGGTAACGCCATTCGCCGCGGCGCAGGCCTTTCTTGGTTAAACCGGCAAAATACACACGGTCCAGTTTCATCACCTTGTATCCCAGCGATTCGAAGATACGACGCACGATACGATTCTTGCCGGAGTGGATTTCAATACCGACATCATCTTTCTTGAAGTCATCCGTATAGCTGATGGCATCTGCATGGATTTCCCCGTCATCCAGTTGAATACCGGCTGCAATCTGCTCCATATCGGCTTTTGTCAGGTTCTTGTCCAAATGCACATGATATATCTTCTTCTTCAGATACTTGGGATGCGTCAGCTTGGAAGCCAGGTCACCATCGTTTGTCAGCAGCAATACACCTGTAGTATTACGGTCCAGACGACCTACCGGATAAATGCGTTCGTTGCAAGCGCCTTTCACCAAATCCATCACCGTGCGACGTGCTTGGGGGTCATCCGAAGTAGTCACAGTATCCTTCGGCTTGTTCAGCAGGACGTAAATCTTACGTTCTATGCTGACCGTCTGGTCGTGGAACTTCACTTCATCACCGCGCTTAATCTTGGTTCCCAATTCCGTCACCACCTCTCCGTTTACAGAAACGACTCCGGCAGTGATGAATTCATCAGCCTCGCGACGGGAGCAAACACCGGCATTGGCCAGGAATTTGTTCAAGCGGATAGGCTCGTTCGGGTCCACAAACTGCTCCTTATATTCTATCTGTTTCTTCTTGCTGTACTTAGCATTGGGGTCATAATCGGCCGAACGACGGACTGGACGGCTATAGCTGTCTCTGTTGCCGTATCCGCCAGGTCTTCCACCACCCGAATTGAAGCGTGGACGATAAGGACGGTCACCACCCTCATTATTGTAGCGAGGACGCTGCGGACGGTCGCCATCTTCGCTGTTGTAGCGCGGACGATAGGGACGGTCGCCATTATCGTTATTGTAACGAGGACGCTGCGGACGGTCACCATTGTCCGCACCAGGATTAAAGCGCGGGCGATAAGGACGGTCACTGTTATAAAGGCGTTGCGGGCGGTCGCCGTTTTCACTGTTAAATCTGGGGCGATAAGGACGGTCGCCATTATCACGATTGTAAGACGGACGGCTGTAGCCACCTTCCTTGTTAAATTGGTTACCATCGCGGCCGGCACCTGAGTTCTCCTCTGAGGAAGAAGCATCACGCCAAGTTTCGTTTTCTGTACTCATTGTTTTTTATTCGAATAAAATTAAACCTTGGCCTCACGGCCATTCATTGTCTCTATTATACCTTGAATTTTATATGTTTCTATAACAATTGCCGGACCAAAAAGTTGAAATTCCTCCGGCACACTTCTGTCGTTGCTTAAATTCCCGTATAAGTATGGGGGGTAATCACCCGCAATTCTTTCTTTATCTCTTCACTTACATTCAGTCCCTCTATAAATTCCTTGATAGACGCTTCCGTAATGGCCTGATTGGTACGGGTCAACGCTTTCAACGCTTCATAAGGATGCGGATAGGCCTCGCGGCGCAGAATGGTCTGGATAGCCTCGGCCACCACGCTCCAGCAATTGTCCAGGTCACGGTAGATGGCCGGTTCGTTCAACAGCAACTTACGCAAACCCTTCAAAGAACTTTGTATGGCAATAATGATATGCCCGAACGGCATACCCACATTGCGGAGCACGGTAGAGTCCGTCAAGTCACGCTGCAAACGGGAAACCGGCAGTTTTACCGCCAAGTGCTCAAGAATAGCATTCGCCATGCCCAGGTTTCCTTCCGCATTTTCAAAGTCAATCGGGTTCACCTTGTGCGGCATCGCGCTGGAGCCCACCTCACCGGCTTTAATCTTCTGCTTGAAATATTCCATAGAGATATATTGCCAGAAGTCACGGTTCATATCAATCATCACCGTATTGATGCGCTTCATGGCATCAAAGATGGCAGACAGATTATCGTAATTGGATATCTGGGTAGTATACTCCTCGCGTTCCAAGCCAAGCTTTTCGGAAACGAACTTATTGCCGAATGCCTTCCAGTCATATTCCGGATAAGCCACATGATGGGCATTGTAATTACCCGTAGCGCCACCGAACTTTGCTGTCACCGGACAAGCCTTCAGCGTTGCCAACTGGCGTTCCAGACGGTAGACAAACACCATTACCTCCTTGCCCAAACGGGTAGGCGAAGCCGGTTGTCCGTGTGTCTTGGCAAGCATGGGGATAGCGGCCCACTCTTCCGCATAAGCACGGAGCTGCGCTATCAGTTCCTCTATTTGAGGATAGTACACCTGCTCCAGCGCCTCCTTTACAGACAAAGGAACAGACGTATTGTTGATATCTTGTGAAGTCAGGCCAAAATGGATGAACTCCTTATAGTCGTCCATACCACCCAACTTGTCAAACTCTTCTTTTAAGAAATACTCCACAGCCTTCACATCATGGTTCGTCACGCTCTCAATATCCTTGATGCGTTGCGCGTCGGCTTCGGAGAAGTTACGGTAAATGTTTCTCAAGGTTTCGAAAACGCCCTTATCCACCCCTTTCAGTTGCGGCAAAGGCAGCTCACACAGCGTGATAAAGTATTCTATTTCAACTTGTACACGGTATTTAATCAGTGCAAATTCTGAAAAATAGGCAGCCAAAACATCCGTTTTGCCTCTGTATCGACCGTCAATCGGAGAGATTGCGGTAAGTAAATCAAGTTTCATACGTCGTATTTATGATGATAATTATCGGACTGCAAAATTACTGCTTTTTTCTGAGTAACAAGACATAAAGGATAAAGATTTTAAGAAAAGGAAGTTAACGGATAAAAAAAATGGCCTTACAATCACTTGCAAGACCACCTTCGAATGAAAATTTCCAGTGGGCGTTGACGGATTCGAACCGCCGACCCTCTGCTTGTAAGGCAGATGCTCTGAACCAGCTGAGCTAAACGCCCTTTTGATGAACGAAAGTGTTTGTTTTTTTTGTGTGGGCGTTGACGGATTCGAACCGCCGACCCTCTGCTTGTAAGGCAGATGCTCTGAACCAGCTGAGCTAAACGCCCGTACACTTCCGTTTCAAAAGCGATGCAAAGGTACAGCTTATTTTGACATTACCAAAACTTTTGCATAATATTTTTCGATATTTTTTTAGTCATTTAGCGACACGCTCTGTTTCTCAAGCATTTAGTACGTTCACTTTTTTGCCTCATTTTTCCGGATGACCTTTGCCGGATTACCAACGGCTATGCTATCGGATGGAATATCTTTCGTCACCACACTACCCGCACCGATGATACAACGGTCGCCGATGGTGACGCCTGGACACAAAATGGCACCGCCGCCAATCCAGCAATCCTCTCCTATCGTCACCGGATAGGCATATTCCTTTTCCGTACGACGCTCGATATAATCCATCGGATGATGGGGAGTGTATATCTGTACGCATGGACCGACCAACGTATGGGCACCAATCGTGATATATCCCCCGTCCAGGAAAGTGCAATTGGCATTGACAAAGACATGCTCACCCAGCCGGATACCATCCCCATGGTCGCAATGGAACGGCGGACAGATGACGGACGTGGCGGGAATGCCCGGTACCAGCTCCTCCAGCAAGCTCCGGTAATCCTCATCGTAAGTACTCATCACACGCATTTTTGCCAGCAAGCGCTTGGCATGCTCGAACTTCACCTGTATCTCCGGAACGGACATATCCGCCAACTGGGAGCTACGCATTTTTTCCACTTCATTCATATTGTTTCTTCTTTTGATTCATACAGAGACTCAGCCCCAAACAAAAATACGGAAATAAACGCAGTATACCAAAAGAGCGGAAAACCTTTCGGCTTTCCGCTCCTGCAATCGTTTATAGAGCAAACAATTTATTTGTACTCCTGCCAGCTCTTAATCTGGATATCTTCCAGCTTCATTTCGCAGAATGCCTCGATAAAGGCACTTGCCAGGCGGGCATTGGTAATCAACGGAATGTTGTGGTCGATGGCACCGCGACGAATCTTGTAGCCATTGGTCAGCTCGCGTTTCGTATGGTTCTTCGGAATGTTGACAATCAGGTCGAAGGCATGGTCGGCAATCATCGTCATTACGTTGTTTTCCGCATCCGGGCGTTCATCCGGCCAGTAAACGGCTTCCGTCGTCACGCCATGGGCGTTGAGGAAAGCGGCTGTACCTGCCGTAGCATAAATCTTATAGCCTTTGGCAAAGAGCATGCGGCTGGCATCCAGCAAATCCACCTTGGACTTCATGGCTCCGGAGGAGAACATCACGCCCTTCTCGGGACGGGGGATTCTGAATCCGGTAGCAATCATGGCATTCAGCAATGCTTCGGAGAAGTCGTCGCCAATACAGCCTACCTCGCCCGTAGACGACATGTCCACACCCAATACCGGGTCTGCCTTGTGCAGACGGGAGAAGGAGAACTGGCTTGCCTTCACACCGATACGGTCGATGTCGAATGCCGACTTGTCCGGTTGTGTATAGGGAGCGTCCAGCATGATGCGGGTAGCAGTCTCGATGAAGTTACGCTTCAGCACCTTGGATACGAACGGGAAGCTGCGCGATGCACGGAGGTTACACTCGATAACCTTCACCTCGTTGTTGCGTGCCAGGAACTGAATATTGAAAGGACCGGAAATATTGAGTTCCTTCGCAATCTGGCGGCTGATTTTCTTGATGCGGCGTGCCGTTGCAAAGTAAATCTTCTGTGCCGGGAATACCAGTGTAGCGTCACCGGAGTGAACACCGGCAAATTCCACATGTTCAGAAATTGCGTATTCCACCACTTCACCATTCTGGGCAACAGCATCAAATTCAATTTCTTTTGTATTTTCAAGGAATTGAGAAACAACTACCGGGTATTCTTTAGAAACTTCGGCAGCCATCTTCAGGAAGTTTTCCAATTCTTCGTCATCGTAGCAAACATTCATAGCAGCTCCCGAAAGAACGTAAGAAGGACGAACCAATACCGGATAGCCTACTTTTTCTACGAATCCTTTCACCTCTTCGAGACTGGTAAGTTCCATCCATGCCGGCTGGTCGATACCCAGTTGGTCAAGCATAGCAGAGAACTTGTTACGGTTTTCAGCACGGTCGATAGAGATCGGAGAAGTACCCAATACAGGAACCGACTGGCGGTAAAGTTTCATAGCCAGGTTGTTCGGAATCTGTCCACCTACAGAGACAATCACACCGCGAGGTTGTTCCAGATCGATTACGTCGAGTACACGTTCGAACGAAAGCTCGTCGAAGTACAGACGGTCGCACATATCATAGTCAGTAGAAACCGTTTCAGGGTTGTAGTTAATCATGATAGATTTGTAACCCAATTTGCGGGCTGTCTGAACGGCATTTACCGAACACCAGTCAAATTCTACAGAGCTACCGATACGGTAAGCACCCGAACCCAGTACGACTACTGATTTTTCATTCTTATAATAGTTTACATCATAACCTTCCACTGCATAAGTCATATACAGATAGTTAGTCAGTTCCGGATGTTCGGAAGCAACTGTATTGATACGTTTTACAGCCGGAAGGATACCCATAGATTTACGATGAGCACGTACCGCCAAGTTTTCTTTCTCCATATTTCCTGTCGGATTCAGAACAAAACGTGCGATCTGGAAGTCAGAGAAGCCTAAAATCTTTGCTTCACGCATTACATCAGCCGGAATATCTTCTACCTTATTATAAGTAGATAACTTAGCTTTATAATCAACAATATTTTTTAGTTTGCCGAGGAACCAAGGATCAATCTTTGTCAGATCATGGATACGTTCGATAGTGTAGCCTTCTTCCATAGCCTGCGCAATGGAGAAGATACGCAAGTCAGTCGGACGTGAAAGTTCCTTATCAAGATCGTCGAAATGGAGTTCGTCATTACCTACGAAACCATGCATACCCTGCCCAATCATACGAAGACCTTTCTGAATGATTTCTTCGAAAGAGCGCCCGATAGACATGATCTCACCTACCGACTTCATGCTCGAACCGATTTCACGAGATACACCGGCAAACTT
>OJMN01001185.1_pt1 | contig 15491 bp, 10 predicted proteins | sample 1597261 | NCBI WGS metagenome assembly OJMN01 (sample SAMEA2452130, study PRJEB22498) | human gut metagenome | biome: human feces; feature: human gut; material: feces | place: Australia | collected 2012 | reverse complement strand
TACTCAGCCCTTATCCGTATACATAAAGAGGAAGGCTTGAGTTTCCGCAACGTTATCATATTCAACCTTTACGAATATTATCCTCTTACATCAGATGCCATCAACAGCAACCTGAATGCCTTGAAGGAAATGTTCCTTGATCATGTAGATGTTGACAAGCAGAATATCTTTAGCCCGGACGGTACAATTCCTAAAGATACCATCTTTGAATATTGCCGCCTGTACGAGCAACGCATCGAAAGTTTCGGTGGATTGGATGCCGTATTACTGGGCATCGGGCGCGTAGGTAACATTGGTTTCAACGAACCGGGTTCCCGCCTGAACTCCACCACCCGTTTGATTTTACTGGACAACGATTCACGCAATGAAGCATCCAAAATGTTCGGTAGCATCGAAAGCACTCCGATCAGCTCCATAACAATGGGTGTTTCTACGATCTTGGCTGCCAAGAAAATCTATCTGATGGCATGGGGTGAAGACAAAGCCAAAATGGTAAAAGAGTGCGTAGAAGGTGCAGTAACGGATACCATTCCGGCGTCTTTCCTGCAAACTCACAACAATGCTCATGTAGTTATCGACCTTTCTGCTGCCGGTAACCTAACACGTATCCACCGTCCGTGGCTAGTGACTTCCTGCGAATGGAACGACAAACTAATTCGTAGCGCCATCGTCTGGTTATGTCAACTGACAGGCAAGCCGATCCTGAAGCTAACAAACAAGGATTACAATGAAAATGGTTTGAGCGAACTGCTGGCTCTGTTTGGTTCGGCATATAATGTGAATATCAAGATCTTCAACGATCTGCAACATACCATCACCGGATGGCCGGGTGGTAAACCAAATGCAGACGATACTTATCGTCCCGAACGTGCGAAACCGTATCCGAAACGTATCGTCGTATTCTCTCCGCATCCCGATGATGACGTAATCTCCATGGGTGGTACAATCCGCCGCTTGGTAGAACAAAAGCATGACGTACACGTGGCTTACGAAACTTCCGGTAACATTGCCGTAGGTGACGAAGAAGTAATCCGCTTCCTGCATTTCATCAATGGTTTCAACCAGATCTTCAATAATAGCGAAGACAAGGTAGTTGTTGATAAATATGCAGAAATCCGTAAATTCCTGAAAGAGAAGAAAGATGGTGACATCGATACACGTGACATCCTCACAATTAAGGGCTTGATACGTCGTGGTGAAGCGCGCACTGCTTGTACGTACAATAATATCCCTCTGGATCATTGCCACTTCCTTGACCTGCCGTTCTACGAAACAGGTAGAATACAGAAAGGTCCGTTGACCGAAGCTGATGTGGAAATTGTGCGTAACCTGCTGCGTGAAGTGAAACCTCATCAAATATTCGTAGCCGGTGATCTCGCCGATCCACATGGAACACACCGTGTTTGCACAGATGCCGTATTTGCTGCTATCGATCTGGAAAAAGAAGAAGGTGCAAAATGGTTGAAAGATTGCCGTATTTGGATGTATCGTGGTGCGTGGGCCGAGTGGGAAATTGAAAACATTGAAATGGCAGTGCCCATCAGTCCGGAAGAACTGCGTGCAAAACGTAATTCAATCCTGAAGCACCAGTCTCAGATGGAAAGTGCACCATTCCTGGGCAACGACGAACGTTTGTTCTGGCAACGCAGTGAAGACCGTAACCGTGGTACCGCCGCATTGTATGACAATCTCGGTTTGGCATCTTACGAGGCAATGGAAGCATTCGTGGAATATATTCCACTGTAATCAACTGACCATATAATAAAGAAAAAAGAGGTTGTGTCAAAATGCTGGCACAACCTTTTTTTATGCGCAAAGCCCAGACTTTCCCAAGCCCGGGCTTTGTTATTACCCAAAGTTTATGTAACTTTAGGCATCAGTTTTTTCGTTATGGCAAAGTTACATTTTCGTCCTTACATTCCCAACCAAACCGTTCTTTTTCCACAAAGAATTGATGAAAGCATAGCTGCGAACGACCCTGTCCGCGTCGTCAATACAGTTGTTGACAATCTCAATCTTGATAATTTCAAGAAGCTTTATAAAGAAACGGGGCGCTCAGCTTATCATCCCAAAATGATGCTCAAGGTAATTATCTACGCTTATATGAATAATATCTATTCCTGTCGTAAAATAGAGAAGCTTCTTTTGCGTGATATCCATTATATCTGGCTTGCCGGTCATGAGCATCCGGATTTCATAACCATCAACCGTTTCCGTAACCGTGTAAAGGAGGAAATAAACAACGTCTTCACGCAGCTGGTTCTTGTCCTTGCCGACAAGGGTTTCATCAGTCTTGACGTGGAGTATATCGACGGCACCAAGATTGAGTCCAAGGCCAACAAATATACTTTTGTCTGGCGCAAGACAGTCGAAAAGAACCGTACAAGGTTGCTGAATAAGATTCGCATCCTTCTGGAGCAGGTGGATGAAGCCATTATACAGGAGAACTCTGTAAAAGACACATCCGTGGAGTTGACTCCCTCCATGCTCTCTAATATAGTGGATGAACTCAAAGAAGTGCTGGAACACCAAGTAACACAGGACAAGGAACAAAAGAAAGCTCTGCGTGAAAAGAAAAAACAGGTCAGGGAACTTGAAGGGTATCGTGACAAGCTGATGGAATACGACAATCACCTTGAAGTCCTTGGAGAACGTAATTCCTATTCCAAGACCGATCCTGATGCCACATTCATGCGTATGAAAGAAGACGCCATGAAGAACGGGCAGACCAAGCCCGGGTATAATTTACAAACAGGTACTGAAAATCAATTCATCATAGACTTCCGGCTGTTTCCCAACCCTACAGATACGCTGACCCTGCTCCCTTTCTTCCACTCTTTCCAGCGCCGTTATAACCGCTTACCGGTTATCGATGTGGCAGACTCCGGTTACGGTTCGGAAGAAAATTACCGGTTCATGCAGGAAAACGGGATAGAGGCCTTTGTCAAGTACAACTACTTCCATAAAGAGCAGCGTCCCCGTTATACTCCCGACCCGTTCCATACGGAAAGTCTCCATTACAATGCGGGGGAGGATTATTACGTTTGTCCGATGGGGCAACACATGAACCGCATAGGAACCAGACGTGACAAAACAGCGAGCGGATACATCACCGAAAGTGCTCGGTACAAAGCACAAAGATGCGAAGGCTGTCCTTTGCGTGGAAGTTGTTTTAAAGCACAGGGGAACCGTATTATAGAAGTCAACCACCGGTTAAACCAATATAAACGGCAGGCACGGGAAAGGTTACTCTCAGAAGAAGGAATCAGGCATAGAGGCAGGCGGTGTATAGAACCGGAAGCTGTTTTCGGACAAATGAAATACAACATGGCATACAGAAGGTTCCGGCATGTGGGAGAAGACAAGGTGACAATGGACTTTGCCTTCTTTGCCATAGCTTTTAATATCAAAAAGATGTGTACAAAACTGAGAAAAGCAGGAAAAGAGTTCATTACACTTGCTAAATCTATATTTATTGGGCTATTTATAACTCGATACAACGGGAATATAGCAACTTGTTACCAAATGAATGAGAAAAAAGAGGCGTAGCCAAAAGAAAAGACAACAGGACTATAAATTATAGAAAAAGGTTGTGCCAACATTTTGACACAACCTCTGTTTTAATGGTTAACCCAACGGATTCTCATCCAAGCCTCCGCCACTACCGGAGCCGCCCTCTTCGGAAGAAGAATCACCGGTGGAAGCAACTTGGAGTTCTTCCCAAAAGACATTGGATTCATTCACCATAGAGCGAGTGGTCACCTGACTACTCACATTACGGTGAACTTCAGGAATAAAGCGAACACGTATACCCTTTATTTGCTTGGCACTCACCTCCTTCGGTGAAGCCACCCCATTTTTGTTGGTAGCAGCAGTGTAATAAAAAGTTCCTACCCCATCCAGTTTCACCGTACGTCCGTCAGCCATATAGTCGCCCAATACGCCTCCTAAGTTCTTCACAATTGCATAAGCATCACCCGGTGTTACAGTGGAAACAAATGCTAACTTTGCAGCAATCTGATCAGTAGTTACCGGTTTGCCTACTGTAACGGATTGAGGATACCATAAGCCATTGATTGGCTGCTGCTGTTTCTTAAAAAATGCCATAATAATAATGTATTAAATTGATAATATTGTTGCAGTGAACCAGTCATCCCTGCCTTGACCTACCTGTTTATAGCGAACAGCCCGAAATCGCATCGCATATATAAGGAAGAAGAAAAGATTGCCGCGAGGCCCCGGCGGAAACGTTTTTCCTTCCTCAAATCCGATGTTGCAAAGTTAGGGCGGCGAGAAGGCAAAAGCAAGAAAATGGCATCTACAACTGGCTTCTGTAAAACACTGTAGCACAACACAATACAAAAGTCGAATCTCTACAAGGCTTATCAAGAACTCGAAATGAGAAATAATGGGAAAAGACATAAATGCAGGAGGATCTCTACAGCGCATACACATAAATAGCTGATAATGAGATATGCGTTTTTTCAGTGTGTCTACAATGCCCTCTTATTTGAAAACTTCGAAAGACATATTACCTACATCTATAAAATTCCCCAATACCTATTTTGATCAGTACCGTGACATCGGCTATATGGTTGATATTATTTGCCCAAAGACTTTAGCATTTTATTAATGCACTTTTTCTTCTGTTCCATATTGGGATGTACATAGAGGTTTAGAGTTGTGCTGATATTAGAATGCCCCAATATTACACTAACTGTTTTATAGTCACAATTGCTCTCAATGCACCGAGTAGCAAAAGAATGGCGCAACCCATGAAATTTCAGTTGTGGCATTTTCAGTTGCTCCATAAGTTTCTTATAGTAGTTACGGTAGGTACGTGGCTCCGTTGGCTCATTCTCATTCGTCAGCACATAGAAATCATCATTGACCACCTTCTTTAGTGGTTTAACGATAGATAGTAATTCCTTACTCATGGGAATCTCACGAAATGAGTTTTGGGTCTTGGGCGTGTTGATGACAAGCTCTGTATGTTTTGTTTCCCCTTCTATCACATAGATACGCTCGATAGTTCGCTGAACTGTGACTGTCCCTGTGTTGACGTCTATATCAGACCATTTTAAAGCGCATATTTCACCTATTCGCAAACCTGTGCTTAGACATACATAAATACCCAAATTTCTAAAAGTGAAGTTATCATGAATAAAATCTAATATCTTTTTATGGTTTTGAACGGTCAATACTTCAATCTCCTTGTTTGATTGCACCGTTGGATATTTTATATCCCACTCATAATAATTCATCCATTCATTTTTTACCCCAAACTTCATCACCATTTTTAGTACAATTAAAATGTCCTTAATGGATTTGGCACTTAGTCCGGCATCCAACTTTTCCAAGACGAATGCCTGAACATGTTTTTCACTCAGCTCACAACTTTCACCAAAGGAAGGTAAAATGTGATTCTCCAGAATCAACATATATGCTGCAAATGTTGATTGCTTTACATACGGTCGCTTTTCAACTTTCCAAGCATCCGCAATTTTTCTAATTGTTTTATTTGTCATACTAATTCTAAATTAGGTACTCTATAATTAGAGAAATATAATCATTTTAGTTCCAAATCTGAGATTCCCGGAGTTTACAGGGGAGTGGAAAGCTGAACGATTGAATGACATTGCCATACTTACAAAGGGAGCTGGCATTTCTAAGGATCAGCTTTCTGAAAGTGGAGAACCATGTATACTATATGGTGAGCTTTACACTAAATATAAGTCTGAAATAATCGAAGACGTGATAAGCAAAACGAATATACCAACAGATAAGCTAATAAAAAGCAAGGCTAATGATGTTCTTATACCTTGTTCTGGCGAAACTGCCGTTGATATTGCCACTGCAAGATGTGTATTATCAGACAATGTCCTTTTGGGTGGAGACTTAAATATTATACGCTTAAAACATCATGATGGTTCTTTTATGAGTTATCAATTAAATGGCAAACGTAAATATGATATAGCAAAAGTTGCACAGGGAGTGTCTGTTGTACATCTTTATGGCGAAAATTTGAAGGGTATCGTTACCTACAATCCACAAATAGAAGAACAAAAGAAAATCGTTGGGCTTTTATCTTTGTTGGACGAACGCATTGCTACCCAAAACAAAATCATTGGGGATTTGAAAAAACTAAAGTCCGCAATTGTAGATAAACTTATGACTCCTCAAAAGGAATGGAAATCTACTAAGATTGGCAATGTTCTATCAATAGGCTCAGGTAGAGACTATAAACATCTTGAAGATGGAAATATTCCCGTTTATGGCACTGGTGGATATATGCTTTCCGTAGATAGCTATTTGTATGACGGCGAAAGTGTATGCATAGGTAGAAAAGGTACTATCAACAAGCCAATATTCTTAAAAGGGAAGTTCTGGACTGTTGATACCTTATTCTACACGCATACATTTCGTTCTATCACACCTCGTTTTTGCTATTACCTTTTCACTACGATTGATTGGTTAAAATACAATGAGGCCTCAGGGGTGCCAAGTCTATCTAAAGTAGCAATAGAAAATATATCCATATCTATTCCTGATTTAGTTACACAGAAACAGATCTGTGCTGTTTTGGATAGCATGACTGATAAATTAGATATAGAACAAAAGTCATTGGACGCTTATCGTGCTCAGAAGCAATATCTGCTCCAGCAGATGTTCATATAAACATCTGCTGGAGCAGATATAATTTTTGACTTTCAAGTAGAAATAAATATTGTTCTTCTTGCTTCACAAATGACTCTATTTTATTTAGCCGTTTTGCGATTTCAATTTGTTCATCTGCATTATGGATGAATAATGGCATTGAGAAAAAAATTTCATCTTTGATGCTTACTCTATCATGCCTAACGCCTGTATCTCCATTTTGATACACAAATTTATGCCATGAATCACTTTTGAAATACCAGCCAAGATATTCTACATCAATGTTATGACTCCTAAAACATAAATACAGTGGCGAAATTACCCCATCAGTTTGGCCATAATATCTGTTTATAGGTCCATAAGGGGCAGTAGCCGACTTACGAGGATTATAGACAAAGTCATTTTGCGAGATTACAAAGTAGTTTGAGGTATTGTCTTCATTGGCAATCTCACGATCAAATACTTCGCTTTGAGGAATAATACCCTGATTGGCAGAATTACTCAATACGTTTGATACATGATTATTGGTGTTCTTTTGAGTAATTTTTGTTGCTACATCAGAAAGGTGTATTCGCTTTCTAAACGACAGAACCTCGTTGTTAAATATGTAATCAATAATTGCGGACTTTAGTTTTTTCAAATCCCCAATGATTTTGTTTTGGGTAGAAATACGTTCGTCCAACAAATGCAGCAAATGGCTGATTTTATTCTGTTCTTCTATATTTGGAGTTGAAAAAATATATTTCAATATCTGCTCTTTATCCCCGCGTGGCATTTTCACGCCTTTAGCTCCAGACATAACGTAATTGATAAAAGTATCATTTGCCATTATGTAATGTAGAAATGAAGAAGAAATAGATTTGGCTCTAAACACGAACACATCCGCACTACACCCTCCATCACTGCTTGCTGCCCAAACTTTACGCAGGTAAGGACGGATATTGGATAGTAACACATCTCCTTTTTGATAGTGTATTACATTTGTGTTGTTTGGAACAGATGATGCTTGATTAATGCCACCAAAATCCGGATTCATATTTTCTGTTGAGACATAATTGTTTCTGGTGAGTTTATCTGCACCAATTCGTTCTTTTACGAAAGTTGTTACCTCACCCAAAGAAGATCTCTTCCATTCATCCGTAAACTCCGGAAATCTCAAAATTGGAACATTGAGGCTTTTATTGTTGTTAGTATTTGCCATAATTAGTGCCTTCCATTTATACGATTAATAATTTCGTTGGCTGTAATATCTTTCATCAACGTAAAGCCAAACCATTTCTTGCCTAAATCCTTGATGGATGCACCGATATGATAGACTTCATCATCTATAATCAGGAAACGGTCGTGGGCTTGACGAAAGACATTTGCGGTGATAGGCGGATATTGAGCATTGTGGCGGTTTATATCCAATTGTAGTTGACGGCTGATTTGTTGTGTGTAGATTGTTACAACAATACCATTATCCCTTTTATCGAGCATGGTCAACACTGTTTCGTCCACATAGTTGTCTATGAGAACAATGGAAGTCTTAGCTTTCTTAATTAAATCAGATACAAACACATACGCATCAAATACTTGACCATCAAAGAATATACCTTGGCTTGTAGTTTCTTTCTCCTCGAATTTCTGGAATATCTCGTCTATGCGCTTGTCTGCTTCCTGTTGATGCTGTTGTATCTCCAGTTGGTGATACTCTATCATTTCAAGTCGTTGGAATACTTGGGCATTGTTCACAAGGAAACGACGCATTGCAACAAAAGCATCCATAATCTGAATACTTACATATACGGCTGTTTCGCTACGAAGTACCGAAGATAACATCGCTACTCCTTGCTCAGTAAAGACATAAGGACATACCGAAGAATGCTTCAAGCTCTCGAATCGGTCACAATTTGCGACCAGTTCCTTTGTCTCGTCTTGGGATAACTGGAATCTGAAACGTTCAGTGAATCGCTCGATATTACGTTTAACCGCTTGATTAAGAACCTTAGTGTCTACGCCATAAAGCTCTGCTAAGTCTCTATCAATCATAACTTGAATGTTTCTAATTGATAGGATACGTCCTTCTATTTGGGTGACATTGCTTAACCGGTCACAATTTGTGACCGGTTGCAAGCCATTTGTATGATTCATGCTTTCGTCCATGTCCATTTAAATTAATCTACCAATCCCAATTCTTTCAAGTAACCTTCAATCTCAACATCAAGCTCTGCGCGTTTGGCTTCAAGATCTTTTATTTCAGCCATTACAGCTTTAATGTCTATAGGTTCTTCTTCTTCAAAGGTATCAACATAGCGAGGTATATTAAGATTATAGTCATTGTTTGCTATTTCCTGCATAGTGGCAAGATGGCTATATTTCTCTATCTCTGTACGATTACGATAGGTATCTATAATTTTCCGAATGTGCTCCGGACGGAGTTTGTTTTGTGTCTTGACTTTTTCAAACTCTTTGCTTGCATCAATAAACAGGATATTATCGCCTTCCTTACGGCATTTCTTCATAACAAGAATACATGTAGGAATACTTGTTCCATAGAATATGTTGGCAGGCAGACCAATAATGGCATCAATATAATTTTTCTTTTCAATAAGGAAACGACGGATAACTCCTTCTGCATTTCCACGAAACAGAACACCATGAGGTGCAACACAAGCCATTGTACCACCATCAGTCAAGTGATATACCATGTGAAGTATGAAAGCGTAATCGGCAGTTTTTTTAGGTGCGAGACGACCTGCTTTGCTGAAGCGATCGTCATTATTGAATTTTTCCTCGGATGCACTCCATTCTGCTGAAAAAGGAGGATTTGCTACAACTGCATCGAATTGAGTTTCACCAAAAGCGTCAGCTTCAAGAGTGTCACCATTTTCAATCTTGAAATTGCTAAACTTGATGCCATGAAGTAACATATTCATGCGAGCCAAATTGTAAGTTGTAGGATTCTTCTCTTGACCATAGATTTCTGCTGCATTACCAGTATGAGCCGCACGAATTAGCAAAGAGCCACTTCCGCAAGTAGGGTCATAGACATTACGCAAACGGTCTTGTCCTGTAGTAACAATTTCAGCCAATATCTGACTAACTTCCTGTGGAGTGTAAAACTCGCCAGCCTTTTTGCCGGCACCAGCTGCAAATTGACCTATCATGTATTCATAGGCATCACCAAGCACATCAATCTGTGTAGCTGCATCTGCACTAAACTCTATTTCATTAAGCGCAATAAGAACATTGCTAATCAATTGATTCTTATCATCAGAACTCTTTCCTAGTTTAGGAGAAGCTAAGTCAATATCAGAGAACAGACCACCAAAGTCTTCTTCACTTTCATGACCAAGTGTACTATCCTCGATACGTTTCAATGAGCGTTCAAGATTAGGAAGAATATTCTCTTTTCGGTTTATTCCTTCAATAATTGAAGAAAACAGATAGTTTGGTTCTACGAAATAACCGATATTTTCCAAACATTCTTTCTTCACATCTTCTTGTAATTCAATAGATTCGCCATCTGTCTGTTGCCATAATTGTTTAAATGTTATTTCATCATCCTCTAATGCCTTATCAGCAAACGTTTCAATTTTTTCTGATAGGTATTTGTAGAAGATAAAGCCGAGCGTGAAATACATAAAGTCACTAGCTGACATATTTCCACGCAAGTTATTTGCTACCGTCCACAATTGGGTACGGAGTTTCTGTTGTAATTCTTCGCTCATATTATTTCTTTGTTATTTTCAATGTTTCACTAATATAGACATCTGTACAATTATCTTTAGATATGCATATATGCCTATATTTACTATTCGTTCTCTCGTTCAATCGAATTACAGCATTCCAATAAGAATAATCGGAAATCATATTGCCCGGATCTAAGCAGAAAATCTTTGTCACAGTTTCATTTTGTACTTCGTAGCCGATTGCTAACATCGCATGTGCTCCATCACAAAAAGTTTCAGCAATCATTATAGAATTATCTTCATCAATTGACTTTTTGATTGTATCAACAGCCAGCGTTTGCTTATCATTACAACTATCGTATTTAGAAGCCGCTGATTTGACTTCTTTAGTAAAGGAATGTCTCAATTTATCTGTTATGTTGGGCTCTCCATCTGGACTGGAGAAAAAAAATCCGTCTCTACATAAGCCTTCATCATAAAGGAACTCTTTAAATAGTCTTCCCTTTGATGTATTGCCTTTAAATGGATTTGATAAGCCGCAAATTTGGTTACGTGTCAAAATCTTTAGTACCAGTAAATTCATCATAAGAGAATATACCGCACAAGCTCCATCCATATCTCCTTGTCTAAGATGAAGTGGCTGCCAAGTCCTATTAAAAACACCGACTCCTTGTGGACGTGAATCTTTATAAACTATATCAATGTTACTAATTATCTTTATCATATTAATCCCAACTAAATGTTTTAATAATAGAGCGTAACTTACCAAGAATGCGTTCCATTGTCTTACGACGTTTACTCAATCCCAAATGCTTTTCTTTCAACGCTTCTTGAATAATTTCAGGCTGCTCCTTTTGAAGATAATCATATTCGGAAAGATAATGATTAAGTATATCTACATTCAAATCTTCTTCCGTAGCTACACAAGTAATAGCCTTGCTACGTTCTTCTGTAATGTAGTTGTTCAATCGCTCTTCTAAGTCTGTTGTACCATCAGCCTTTTGTTTATTATTCATAAAGTTGTCTCTATCGTCATCCACATTTTTCTTAATGAATCCGTCAATCAATTTGGCTTTACCACGCAACTCTGCATCCTTTATCATCGTGTCAATGATTTCCCCACGTTTAGCTTCATAATCCTCGCTATAAGGATTCAAATCAGCAATGAGTTCCAAGATATATGCTACGTTCACAATATCGCTATGTAGCAATTCCAAACAAAAGTCAATATCTTTCAGAGACAGGTCTTCTGTATCATCATTAGGAGAATCAGGATTATCTGTCGGTGGTTTAGGATCGTCAGACGTAAATCCCTCATAAATATCAAGATACTTGCTTCTGAAGTCCATAAATTGTTGCTCTGTAAGACCTAAGTCTGCAGCATCTTCGTTATAGTCTTCATAGATTTGTATCTCTGCATGTTTCTTAATTATATCTCGAAATGCAAGGATGAAATCTTTTTTGTCATTTTCACTTTGAAGAGCATCTATACTGCTTGGATTTGGATATTTATCTGTGAAGTTTGTAGTCAATTCTACATATTCGTTCTTCACCTCTTCAAATGAAGGGCGAACAATATCCTCTGTGTTATTACTGTTGCTAAACAGTCTTATTGAAGCATCAACATTATTCTTAAGGTCACGGAAGCATACGATCTTACCAAAACGTTTCTTCTCATTAAGTACACGATTAGTACGACTGAATGCCTGAAGAAGCCCGTGATACTCCATGTTTTTATCAACATAAAGTGTATTCAGTTTCTTTGAATCAAATCCTGTTAGGAACATACCAACTACAAGACATAAATCAAGAGACTTCATGTCGGAACGTTTCTTCTTCATACGAAGATTGATGTCATCGTAATATGCACGGAAGTTTTCTTGGCTGAATGATGTACCATACATATTATTGTAGTCATCCATGATTTCTTGCAAATCATCAGCTTCGCCCACGCTATCACTAACGAAGCCATTATTCATTCCTGTGAGTTCGTCATCCTGACTTGTATTTGCTGCATAAGTGAACACAGCGCCAATACGAATATCAGGTTTCAATTCCTTGAATATCTTATAATAGCGTATAAGCATTGGTACTGACTGAACAGCAAAGAGTGCATCAAATTCACCATCAAAAGTGGACTTATTGAAATTATTGAGAATGAATTTGGCAATTTCATGCATTCTGTCTTCATTCCCTTTATTTACCTCTTCGTTACCTTTATAATATTCTACAAGAAAGCCAAGCACATTTTCGTCAGCAATGGCATCTTTGATTAGATACTGATGCAGACAATTTCCAAATATTTCTTTGGTAGTATGATTATCTACAGCATTCTCAACAAATATTGGAGTTCCAGTGAATCCAAACATTTGTGTGTTATGGAAGAATTTCTCTATATTCTTATGACTATCACCAAAATGACTTCTGTGGCATTCATCGAATATCATAACAATACGAGAGTTGCGAATAGCGTCAATCTTATTACTATACCATGTTTTTGTTACAGCTGTATTGAGCTTTTGTATTGTAGTGATGATAATCTTTGATGTACCTGATAGTCTTTTTACAAGTTCACTTGTGTCATCAGTACCATCAACTGCGCCTGGTTCAAATGCTTCATACTCTGATTGGGTCTGAGTGTCAAGGTCATGGCGGTCTACAACAAACATTACCTTATCTACATCTGGCAACTCTGATACCAATTGGGCAGCTTTGAATGAAGTTAAAGTCTTACCAGCACCTGTCGTATGCCATATATAGCCGTTATCATTGGAGTTCTCAACTCTATCAAGAATCTTCTCAACCGCATAATATTGGTAAGGACGAAGCACCATGAGACATTTATCTCCTTCATGCAAAACAATATATTTGCTTATCAGTTTGCCGAGAGTACACTTATCAAAGAAAAATGTTGCAAACTTATCCAATTCGTTGAATGGAGTATTAGCTGCATCAGTCCAATTGAAAGTAAACTTATATCCGCTATTTGGATTGTTGGCAAAATATCGAGTATTCACACCATTTGAAATAACTAACAACTGAATATAGTCGAACAATCCATGGAATGATGTTTTATGATAGCGTTGTATCTGATTATATGCCTGCTTTAATTCAACGCCTCTTCTTTTCAGCTCTATCTGAACTAAAGGCAGACCATTGATAAGGATAGTAACGTCATAGCGACATTTTTTACGTCCTTCAATCGTTATCTGATTACTTACTTGAAATTCATTCTGGCACCAATGAGTACGATTCAGGAATTCCACCCATACTCGTTTACCATCTTCCGTGTCGAGCGGATAAAGATCGCGAAGTTTCTTTGCTTTTTCAAAGCGAGTTCCCCCTTCGAGATGAATCAATATTTTCTCGAACTCAGCATCAGTAAATCCAGTACGTCCGAATTCAGCCAATTGCTTCTTATTGTGTATTTCAAGCTGTTTCTTGAAATTAGCTTTCATGTTAGTTTCTTCGTCTATATGAACATATTCATAGTTCATTGAACGTAGCGTTGCAATCAGCCCACTTTCAAGTGCAGCCTCACTTTGTACTGACATAGGTATTAAATTTTACATTGCAAAGATAATTAAAAATCCTCAATTATCAGCCTTAGGACAACTATTCTATCAAATGTTGCATTTTTCTACCTCCACCCCATCTTTACCCAGAGCCAGAATATCAAAGCCTCAATCGCCCCTACAGCACCTTCTGAAAGGGGATAAGAAAAGGTAACGACTTTGGGGTAGGAAAGGTAACGAGTAAGGCATCCAAAGGTAACGACTGAGGGTGGCAAAGGTAACGACTTTCCCTAACACAGGTTTTGGGAAGGTTTCAAGGCAAGCGGAATATCGCCTTTTTGTAACGTTTTATCAATAATAAACGTATCATAATCTTTGGCAGTTTATATTCAATAGCAGCATTGGCATGCAAAGATATAATAAAAGAACAAGACGGGGGAAATGATTCAAATATATAAAATAAATGAAATGTATATCTCCCAACCAATAAAATACGTAATTTTGTCCGCTTCTGGAGCGCAAAATATCTTTTGTTGTTCCCAGATGGCAGAACTAAACCGTATTACGTATGAAAAGAATTGTTTTATTACTTACCATAATTCTATATGGAAGCTCACTCTTTGCACAAGATATCGAGGCGAACATACAAGATCGCCTTCAATCTTTCTTCCGGGAATATACTACCACAACCGTAAATATGGGAACTTGTAAACTGGATAGTTTCCGCATCAATCACCAAAAGAAGAAACTGCTCATCTATGCCGATGAAAAGTTTTCCTATCAGCCTTTTCGGCCGGAAACAGTGGATGCCATTTATCGATATCTGAAACAGATATTACCAGGTCCTGTGAACTACTACGATCTAACAGTAGTAACAAGCGGAAAATCTATCGAAGACCTCATTCCAAACTTATACCGGAAAGGAAAGAAAGATAAATCCCGTCTGTACAGCGGGCTGGAATATAAGGGTGAACCTTGGGTGACACGACTTTCCCGTCCTTACGACGTCAGCCGGGGATTGGAAGGTAAGCATATAGCTTTATGGCAAAGCCACGGGAAGTATTTCATTAACAAAACAGGCGAATGGGGTTGGCAACGCCCCCGGTTATTCTGCACTACAGAAGACCAGTTTACACAATCCTTTATTCTGCCTTATGTTATCCCAATGCTGGAAAATGCCGGTGCCAACGTATTTACCCCCCGCGAGCGGGATACACAAAAGCAGGAGGTTATTGTCGATAATGACGGAGCACAGAATTCCCTCTATCTGGATGTGAAAAGTCGTAAAGCTAAATGGGAGCAAACAGGACTCCCCGGTTTTGCCTGGCGAAAACAGGTTTACCGGGATGGTGAAAATCCTTTCGTCAGTGGTACCGCACGTTTTGCCCCTACCGAAAAGAAAAAAGATAAAGCCTTTGCCGAGTGGATACCCAATATTCCGGAAACAGGAGATTATGCTGTATACGTCTCTTATCAAACTTTGCCTAATAGCGTAAGTGACGCCAAATATATTGTTTTCCATAATGGAGGAACCACTGAGTTCAAAGTAAATCAGCAGATAGGTGGTGGTACGTGGGTGTATCTCGGTACTTTTTCTTTTGATAAGGGAAAGAACGATTATGGCATGGTGGTATTGAGTAATGAA
>OJMN01001182.1_pt1 | contig 15499 bp, 13 predicted proteins | sample 1597261 | NCBI WGS metagenome assembly OJMN01 (sample SAMEA2452130, study PRJEB22498) | human gut metagenome | biome: human feces; feature: human gut; material: feces | place: Australia | collected 2012 | reverse complement strand
TTTGGATGGGGCGAGCTGTGGGGAATCGCAGACCGTACCGACTATGACCTGACACAGCATCAGAATGTATCCGGCCAGGATATGAGCTATTTTGATGATGAGAAGAAAGAAAAATACATTCCGTATGTTATCGAGCCTTCTCTTGGTGCAGACCGTGTGGTTCTGGCATTTCTGTGCAGTGCTTATGACGAAGAAGAGCTGGAAGGCGGCGATATGCGTACCGTTCTGCATTTCCATCCGGCACTGGCACCGGTTAAGATCGGAGTTCTGCCGCTGTCCAAGAAACTGAACGAAGGTGCGACAAAAGTATTCGAACAGCTCTCAAAGAAATGGAACTGTGAATACGATGACCGCGGAAACATCGGAAAACGTTACCGCAGACAGGATGAGATCGGTACACCGTTCTGTGTAACCTACGACTTTGATTCTGAAGAAGACGGAGCAGTTACCGTACGTGACCGTGACACCATGGAGCAGGAGCGTATCAAGATCGAAGATTTGGCAGCCTATTTCGAAGAAAAGCTGGCATACTAAGAAGCGAGCAGCAATTCTGACAAGAATTGCCTGAAAACTGTACGAAATACACAAAAATGCATAAGTAAAATAGAATAAACTATACAAAAAGCAGAAAGAACCTTGTGAGTCTTTCTGCTTTTATGTTATAATGTTTATAGAATTGCGGGAGTTACTTTGTAACGGAGCAATTCTAAGGCATCATTATGCATCGTTATATTTTTGCAACGGAGCAATCCGCAGGCATCGGCCGGGGTCAGAAGACGGAAATATGATATGCCTGCACCGGAATAAAGTATTAAGGAGGATTTGTGTTATGGGAATGCGAAACATTATTGTAGGACAGTCAGGCGGGCCGACTTCGGTTATCAATTCCAGCCTTGCGGGGGTTTACAAGACAGCGATTGAACGTGGTTTTGACAAAGTATACGGTATGCTTCACGGCATCCAGGGATTTCTGGATGAGCAGTACGTGGATCTTTCCACGCAGATTCATTCGGATATGGATATCGAGCTGCTGAAGAGGACACCTTCGGCATTTCTTGGTTCCTGCCGTTACAAACTTCCGGAGATCCATGAGGACATGGAGATTTATGAGAAAATTTTCGGTATCCTGGACAAGCTGGAGATCGAGGCATTTATCTACATCGGCGGCAATGACTCCATGGACACGATCAAAAAGCTTTCGGATTATGCGATTGTTAAAGGTCATAAACAGAAATTTTTAGGTGTGCCAAAGACAATCGACAACGATCTTGCACTGACTGACCACACGCCGGGATTTGGAAGTGCAGCCAAATACATCGGAGCATCGACAAAAGAAGTGATCCGCGATGCACTGGGACTCACCTACAAAAAAGAGATGATCACGATCATTGAGGTAATGGGAAGGAATGCCGGATGGCTGACAGGGGCGACGGCACTTGCCAAAACGGAAGAATGCGAAGGCCCGGATCTTATTTATCTGCCGGAAGTGCCGTTTGATATCGATGCATTCCTTTCAAAGATCAAAGATCTGCTCAAAGAGAAAAAATCCATCATCGTAGCGGTGTCTGAGGGAATCAAACTTCCGGACGGACGTTATGTGTGTGAACTTTCCGGCGGCGGAGATTATGTGGATGCATTCGGACACAAGCAGCTGACCGGAACGGCCGCATATCTGGCGAATTTCCTGGGAGCAGAGATCGGATGCAAGACAAGGGCAGTCGAATTTTCCACCCTTCAGCGAAGTGCTTCCCATATGGCATCCCGTGTGGATATCAACGAAGCGTTTATGGTAGGCGGTGCAGCCGTCAAAGCAGCAGATGAAGGAGACAGCGGCAAGATGGTCGTTATTGACCGCGTATCCGACGATCCGTACATGAGTGCGGCTGGCATTTATGATGTCCACAAGATCGCAAACAACGAAAAAACGGTTCCGAGAGCATGGCTCAACGAAACAGCAGATTATGTGACAGAAGAATTTATCAATTACATTGAACCGCTGATCCAGGGAGATTATCCGCCATTTATGGTAAATGGTCTTCCACAGCATCTTGTTCTGAAAAAATAACAAAAAAACTTCTTTTTTTGTGGACAATAGCTTGACTGAAAACAGATTTATGTTAGAATATTACTGTATGAAAGTTAAAAAGTTCTGACTGAACTGTATACAATTACTTTTGAGGAGGAAATAACACAATGGCAACAAAATGGGTTTATATGTTCAAGGAAGGCGACGCCACCATGAGAAACCTGCTGGGTGGAAAAGGTGCCAACCTTGCTGAAATGACCAACCTTGGTCTGCCGGTACCACAGGGCTTCACAATCACAACAGAAGCTTGTACACAGTACTATGAAGATGGCAGAAAGATCAATGACGAAATCATGGGACAGATCATGGAAGCGATCGATAAAATGGAAGGCATTACAGGCAAAAAGTTCGGAGATAAAGAGAATCCGCTTCTGGTTTCCGTTCGTTCCGGAGCAAGAGCTTCCATGCCTGGTATGATGGACACGATCCTGAACTTAGGTCTGAATGAAGAAGTTGTTGAGACACTGGCACAGGCATCCGGCAATCCACGTTGGGCTTGGGACTGCTATAGAAGATTTATCCAGATGTTCTCAGACGTAGTTATGGAAGTAGGTAAAAAATACTTCGAAGAGCTGATCGACAAGATGAAAGAAGAAAAAGGCGTGAAACAGGACGTAGACCTGAATGCTGATGATCTTAAAAACCTGGCTGAACAGTTCAAAGCTGAATACAAAGAGAAGATCGGTAAAGACTTCCCGACAGATCCGAAGGAACAGCTGATGGAAGCTATCAAAGCTGTATTCCGTTCATGGGATAACCCAAGAGCAAATGTATATCGTCGTGACAACGATATCCCATATTCATGGGGAACCGCTGTAAACGTACAGATGATGGCATTTGGTAACATGGGTGATGACTGCGGTACAGGTGTTGCATTTACACGTGACCCGGCTACAGGAGAAAATGGTCTGTTTGGTGAATTCCTGACAAACGCACAGGGTGAAGACGTAGTTGCTGGTGTTCGTACACCTATGCACATTTCCGAAATGGAAGAGAAATTCCCAGAAGCATTCGTACAGTTCAAGAACGTATGCGAAACTCTGGAAAAACACTACAGAGATATGCAGGATATGGAGTTCACAGTAGAACATGGTAAACTGTACATGCTGCAGACACGTAATGGTAAGAGAACTGCAAAAGCTGCTCTGAAGATCGCTTGTGACCTGGTAGATGAGGGCATGAGAACAGAAGAAGAAGCTGTAGCAATGATCGACCCACGTAACCTGGATTCTCTGCTGCATCCACAGTTCGATGCTGCTGCACTGAAAGCTGCTGAACCACTGGCAAAAGCACTGGGTGCTTCACCGGGAGCTGCCTGCGGTAAGATCGTATTCACAGCTGATGATGCTGTAGAATGGGCTGCAAGAGGAGAAAAAGTTGTTCTTGTACGTCTTGAAACATCACCGGAAGATATCACAGGTATGAAGTCTGCTCAGGGTATCCTGACAGTTCGTGGTGGTATGACATCACACGCAGCCGTTGTTGCACGTGGTATGGGAACATGCTGTGTATCTGGTTGTGGTGACATCAACATGGATGAAGAAAACAAGAAATTCACACTTGGTGGAAAAGAATACCATGAAGGAGATGCAATCTCTCTTGATGGATCTACAGGTAACATTTATGACGGAATCATCCCGACTGTAGACGCTACAATCGCAGGTGAATTCGGAAGAATCATGGGATGGGCTGACAAGTACAGAACTATGAAAGTTCGTACAAATGCTGATACACCAGCTGATGCTAAGAAAGCCCGCGAACTTGGTGCTGAAGGTATCGGACTTTGCCGTACAGAGCATATGTTCTTCGAAGGCAACAGAATTGATGCATTCCGTGAAATGATCTGCTCTGAAACAGTAGAAGAAAGAGAAGCTGCACTTGCTAAGATCCTTCCGGAACAGCAGGGAGACTTCGAAAAACTTTATGAAGCACTGGAAGGAAATCCGGTTACTATCCGTTTCCTTGATCCACCGCTTCATGAATTCGTTCCAACAGAAGAAGAAGATATCAAGAAACTTGCTGATGCACAGGGCAAATCTGTTGACCAGATCAAAGCAATCATCAGCTCTCTGCACGAATTCAACCCAATGATGGGACATCGTGGATGCCGTCTTGCTGTAACTTATCCGGAAATCGCTAAGATGCAGACAAGCGCAGTTATCCGTGCTGCTATCAATGTTAAGAAAGCTCATCCGGATTGGAATGTTAAACCGGAAATCATGATCCCGTTGGTTGGCGATATCAAAGAGCTTAAATATGTTAAGAAGTTTGTAGTAGAAACAGCTGACGCTGAAATCGCTGCTGCAGGAAGCGACCTTGAGTACGAAGTTGGTACAATGATCGAAATTCCTAGAGCTGCTCTTACAGCTGATGACATCGCAAAAGAAGCTGACTTCTTCTGCTTCGGTACAAACGACCTTACACAGATGACATACGGATTCTCACGTGATGATGCTGGTAAGTTCCTTGACGCTTACTATGACGCTAAGATCTTCGAGAACGATCCATTTGCTAAACTTGACCAGACAGGTGTTGGTAAACTTATGAAGATGGCTATCGAACTCGGAAAACCGGTTAATCCGAAACTTCACGTTGGTATCTGTGGAGAACATGGTGGAGATCCAAGCTCTGTAGAATTCTGCAACAGCATTGGTCTTGATTATGTATCTTGCTCACCATTCCGTGTACCGATCGCTCGTCTGGCTGCTGCTCAGGCTGCAATCGCTCAGAAGAATGCAAAATAAGCATATTGCGTATAGCAAGAAATAAATAATAAGAGGGCGTGTGAAAAACCCTTTCGTTTTTTCACACGCTCTCTTATTTTATCTAGTTATAGATTAGAAATATTAAATTATGATTAAAATGAAAATTTTACTGTTCTTTTCAGAATATATATGATACACTGAATCCACCAAATCAAAAAATCTTTTATCAAATCATTTTTGCAAAGAGTAAATTGATTGCAAATTATTACAAGCTAAAACAAATCAAGACAGTCTAATTAAATAGGTTGATTATAATTCCAAAAAAAATGAAAATAAATCAAGAAGTTTCCAGAAATGGATTGATTATAATTCCTGAAAATGAAAATAAATCAAGATAATTTCAGAAATAGATTGATTGCATACCGGAAAAATGAAAATAAATCAAGAAGATGATGTAAATAAATTGATTGTATTCTAAAAAACTCAAAGAAAATCAAAAAGATTACAGAAATGAGTTGATTGTAATTGACAAAACTCGAAATAAATCAAGAAGATTATAGGAATGAGTTGATTATAATTTTCAAAATTCGAAACAAATCAAGAAAATTCTCGAAATGAATTGATTAGGATTTGAAAAATAGAAAAGCAAAGGAGAAATGTATATATATGTATGAATTAGAAAACATGCTTCTTCAGATGCAGGAACATTTGGAGAAAGTTGTTACGCAAGCTAAAGCTGATTTGAATACAACAGTACCAGAAGGACACCTCAGAATTTCAATAGATAAAAATAAGCCGCGCTATTATCAATGTATAGATGATAACAAAGGAGTCTACATTCCAAGAGATAATAAAGAATTGCCAAAGCGCCTGGCGCAAAAAGGTTATAATAAGGCAGTGGTAAAAAAGGGAGAAGCAAGGCTTAAACAAATAAAGAGAATAACAAAAAATTATTCGGATGATGAAATTGAGAAAATTTATACGTCTATGAATAAAGCGAGACAATTACTGGTAACTCCGATCGAACCAACATGGGATCAGCTGCTTACAAAATGGTATGAAGAAGAATATCAGGGGAAAGAGTTTAAGGAGGGAACACCATTAATTCTTACTGAGAAGGGAGAACGTGTCAGATCAAAGTCAGAGAAGATATTAGCAGATTATTTTTATAGAAAGAATATTCTTTACAAATATGAAAAGCCACTTCATCTGAAAGGGTATGGTACCGTGTATCCAGATTTTACATTTTTGTCAAGAAAGACTTACCGGGAAATATATTGGGAACATGAAGGAATGATGGATAAACAGGATTATGCAAGAGCAGCTGTGCGAAAAATAGAATTGTATCAAATAAATCATATATATCCAGGCGATCGGTTGATTATATCTTTTGAGACAGAACAAAATGTATTGAATTCAAAGATAATAGAGAATCTGATAGAAAAATATTTGATATAAAAGGACTTATGATATAATTAGCTTGTTGGGGAGAAGGATACCCTGATGGAGAGATAGAGCTGTTTGGAAAAATCTTACACCGCGATGAACATTTGCTATACAAGTATGCAGAGAATGAAATGTTTAAAAAGAATAAAGTCTAGGACGGAGGAGAACTACATGGAATTAGTAAACGGAAGACCAACAGACACACAAGGCAGATTGGACAAGGAAATCCGCGTATATGACTTCCTTGATTCGCTTGGAGTCGTATACCAGAGAATCGACCATGAAGCCGCAATGACAATGGAGGCATGCGAGGAAATCGACCGGACGCTGGAGGCGACGATCTGCAAGAATCTGCTTTTATGCAACCGACAGGAGACACAGTTTTATTTACTGATGCTTCCGGGGGATAAGGTGTTTAAAACAAAGGATTTGTCAGCGCAGATTGGTTCGTCCAGACTTTCTTTTGCAAAAGCGGAGTATATGGAACAATATCTGGACATCACGCCGGGATCTTTAAGTGTGCTTGGACTGATGAATGATAAGGACAAGATGGTACGGCTTCTGATTGATGAAGATGTGCTTACAGGAGAATATATCGGATGTCATCCATGTATCAATACATCGAGTCTCAGACTTAAGACAAAAGATCTGGTAGAGAAGATTATTCCGGCAATGGAACATGAGCCGACCATCGTGAAGCTGTAAATCCGCCAGAAAATGAAAAGAGTAGCAGAAACAGCAATATAGAAACAGAAAGATTTTTGACAGTGCAAATATAAAAACTGGATAATGAAAAATATAACAAAATCTATATAAAAAACAAAATAAATTCATGCAAAATTCATACAAAAAAGAAAGAAACACCTTGACGAAAAGAAAGATTTCTCTTAAAATATGAAAGGTTGTGCAAAAGAAGAACAACTGCCGTGCAGAATCATCTGGATACAGACAGATATGCGGCAGTTTTATTATGTGACATAGTATAGAATTGTACATATATTACAGTCTATATTTATGACACAGGCAATTTAGTGAAAATTATATTTTATCATGCAAATAAAAGGAGAGATATACGGATGAAGTATGATGTAATTATTATCGGTGCCGGACCAGGCGGAATTTTTGCTGCTTATGAGTTGATGAAAAAGAAACCAGACTGCAAGATCGCAGTATTTGAAGAAGGTTATCCGCTGGAAAAGAGAAAATGTCCGATTGATGGCGAAAAAGTAAAGAGCTGTATCAACTGCAAACGCTGCTCGATCATGTGCGGATTTGGCGGAGCCGGAGCATTTTCAGATGGAAAATACAATATCACCAATGATTTCGGCGGAACTTTATTTGAGTATATCGGTAAAAAACAGGCTGTTGAGCTGATGAAGTACGTCGATGAGATCAATATGGAAAATGGTGGAGAAGGGACAAAACTGTACTCCACAGCCGGAACAAAATTTAAAAAGCTTTGTCTTCAGAACAAGCTGAATCTTCTGGATGCATCTGTACGTCATCTGGGAACAGATATCAATTACGTCGTTCTTCAGAATCTTTATGATCAAATGAAGGATAAAATGGACTTCTTCTTTGATGCACCGGTTGAGACAATCGAGATCACTGATGGCGGATACCGCATTATATGTGAAAATGGCGCTTATGAATGTAAGAAATGTGTGGTTTCTGTCGGACGAAGCGGAAGCAAATGGATGGAAAAGGTCTGCAAGGATCTTGCAATCCCGACAAAATCAAACCGTGTGGATATTGGTGTCCGTGTAGAGCTTCCGGCAGTGATCTTCTCACACCTGACAGATGAGCTTTACGAGAGCAAGATCGTATATCGTACAGAAAAATTCGAGGACAATGTGCGTACTTTCTGTATGAATCCGAACGGTATTGTGGTAAATGAAAATACCAACGGTATCATCACAGTAAACGGACACAGCTATGAAGGAAATGAAAAAAAGACGGACAACACCAACTTTGCCCTTCTGGTTGCAAAGCATTTCTCTGAGCCATTTAAGGACAGTAACGGATATGGTGAAAGTATCGCAAGACTTTCCAATATGCTAGGCGGTGGTGTGATCGTACAGCGTTTTGGTGATCTGGTACGTGGAAGAAGAAGTACAGAAAAGCGTATTGAAGAAGGTCTGGTAACACCAACCTTATCAGCAACACCTGGTGATCTGAGTCTGGTTCTTCCAAAGCGAATCATGGATGGAATCATTGAGATGATCTATGCTCTGGATAAGGTAGCACCTGGTACAGCAAATGACGATACCCTTCTCTATGGTGTGGAAGTAAAATTCTACAATATGGAAGTAGAGATAGATAAGAATCTGGAAAGCTGCCATAAGGGACTGTATGTGATCGGTGACGGAAGTGGTGTTACACATTCTTTGTCCCATGCATCTGCAAGTGGTGTTTATGTTGCGAGACATATTATCAGCGAAGAAGAATAGTTTGCAAATAAAAAGTCGGACTGGGATGGAAAAGTAAAATAAAGAGAAAATTAAAAACCGTAAATCCGGAGATTTGCAGTATTGTAAAGAGCAAATCCGGATTTACGGTTTTTTGTTATATCGAAAAAGTAGTAGAACTTTTTGATGCAGATATGTCTAGTTTTTTATGGTTGCCCGCCGGTAAGTCATATAGGCGATCACAGCAGTTGCAAATTCGGTAATTCCGAATGCGTACCAGATCCCGGAAGCCCCGAAGATCCGGCTTAAGATAAATGCGGCCGGAATAATGATGATCGTATATCTGCACAGTGAGATGATCAGGGACGGTGTTCCCTTTCCAAGTCCTTCGAGTGCACCAGAGCTGGTGATGGACACGGAAGAAACTAAAAATCCGAGGCTGATAATCCGAAGTGCTATTCCTCCTGCCTGAATGGTTTCCGGATTAGAACTGAACAGTGCGATCAGTGAATCCGGGAAGATCTGGCAGTAAACGGTACCAAAGAGCATGATCCCAAGACTCAGATAAAGGGTATCGGCAAACAGTCTGTGGACACGCTTTGTCTCACCGGCACCGTAGTTGTATCCGATCAACGGACGCATTCCCTGGATGATTCCATTTGCCGGAAGATACAGGAAGGTCTGAAGCTTGTAATAGATTCCGAGCACCACCACGTAAACCTGGGAGTAGGCGGAGAGAATCCCATTTAGTGCGGTGATAAGCAGGGATGGAAGTGCCATATTCAAAGTGGCAGGGATTCCAACCGCGTAAAGCCGTCCGACCATGGCACGGTCTACGTGGCAGCTTTTATGAATCTTCACCGGAAGCGGTCTGGTAAAATAAAAGGCAAGGTACAGTACCAGTGTGACAACCTGACCAAGACCGGTTGCAAGTGCGGCTCCTTCAATTCCCATTTTCGGGAACGGTCCGATTCCGAAGATCAGAAGTGGATCCAGTACGATATTGAATATACATCCGCTCATCATGCAGATCATGGACACGCGCATCCGTCCGACTGCCTGAAAAATTTTTTCCCAGGTAATTTCAAGAGAGATTACAATGGAAAATCCAAATGCGATCCGGGAGTAGGCATTTCCCATCTGAATAACGGTCACGTCTTTTGTAAAAATCTGTAAAAATAGCGGCATTACGGCAATTGTGACTACGGTAAGAACAATACCGTGGATGACAGAGAGAAAAAGTCCCTGTGTGGCAGCTGCATCCGCTTTTTTCTGATCCTGGGCGCCAAGGAAAAAGGCAATGGCAGCATTGATCCCGATTCCAAAGCCGACACCGACTGAGGTGATAAAATTTTGGATCGGGTAGACTAAGGACAGAGCAGTCATTGCTTCTTCACTGATCCGTGCAACGAAATAGCTGTCAACAATATTATAAAGAGAGTTGACCATCATTGAGATCACCATTGGCAGAGCCATGGAAAGCAGAAGCGGCAGAATCGGTTTTTCTTTCATGTAAGTCTGGTTCATAAACATTCCTCCTGATAAATATAAAGCATAAGGTACAAAATCTGTAAAAAAGGGCAGAAGCCCGATACATAAAAAGCCACATAACTGCCGCTGTCTGCAACAAGTTATGTGGCGAAAAGTAGACATCTATTTTGATATCCAGAAAAATCCACAAAGATTTTGGTATAAAATTACACAGATAATTATTTTAAAAATTTTCCTCCCATTTGTCAATATCTTTTTGAAAAAATAAAAATTAAAATATTGACAAAAAAGTAAGTCTAATCTAACATGAGTGTATGAAACATAACATTACTATGATGCGAGTAACTAAAGGAAGGAGTAGAGGAATGTTTTTAGAGATTAAGGGGATCAAAAAATCGTTTGGAACAGGCGACAGCCGGGTAAATGTTCTGAAAGGACTTGATCTGGAAATTGAAAGAGGAGAATTTTGTGTGCTTCTGGGACCATCCGGTTCCGGAAAATCAACTCTTCTGAATATTATAGGTGGCATTGATGGGGCAGATGAAGGAAGTATTACGATTGACGGAGAACAGCTGGAGGATATGACAGAGAAGAAGCTGTCACTGTACCGGAGAAAGCATTTGGGTTATATATTCCAGATGTACAATTTGATTCCAAACCTGACACTTAGAGAAAATATTGAAATCGGTGCTTATTTAAGTAATCGTCCGCTGGATGTGGATGAGCTGATGCAAACGCTGGGTATTTATGAACATCAGAACAAGCTGCCGAACCAGCTTTCCGGAGGACAGCAGCAGAGAACCGCGATTGGACGTGCAATTGTCAAAAATCCGGACATCCTGCTCTGTGATGAGCCAACCGGTGCGCTGGATTATAAGACATCCAAGGAAATCCTGAAGCTGATCGAGACCGTCAATCAGAAATATGGGAATACCATTGTTATGGTTACCCATAACGATGCAATCAAGGATATGGCAGACCGGGTGGTAAAACTTCGGGATGGAATGATCCGCAAAAATTACTGTAATGAGCATAAACTTTCTGCAAGTGAGCTGGAATGGTAAGGAGGACGCGTGTTATGAAGAGTCCGTTGAGAAAACGGCTTCCGAGAGAACTGAAGGGAGAAATTGGAAAATACCTGGTGGTTCTGATCCTTATGATTGCAACGATTGGGTTTGTATCCGGCTTTCTGGTTGCTGACGGAAGCATGATAAAAGCATATAATGAAGGCTTTGAGAAATACAAGATTGAAGATGGAAATTTCCGGGTAAAGAAAAAAATTACCAAAGCACAACAGGAAAACATCGAGAAAAATGGTGTGACACTGTATGAAAACTTTTATCTGGAAGAGGCACTGGATAATGGAAGTACCATGCGTATTTTCAAAAACAGGGAAGAGATCAACCTGGTGTGCCTGATGGAAGGAAAGCTTCCTGAAAAAGCAGGAGAAATGGCAATTGACCGTATGTATGCGGACAATAATAAGATTTCTGTCGGAGATACACTGAAAAGTGGTTCACAAAAGTGGAAAGTCACAGGATTTGTGGCACTGTCTGACTATAGCTGCCTGTTCCAGAACAATAATGACAGCATGTTTGATGCAATCAAATTCGGGGTATCGGTTGTAACACCGGAAGAGTTTGAATGTCTGAATCAGGATAAGATTCAGTACAGTTATTCCTGGGTGTATGACAAAGAACCGAAAAATGAAAAACAGGAAAAAAAGATGTCGGAAGATCTGATGGAAGCACTAGGGGAAGAAGTCACTCTGGAGTCTTTTGTGCCACAGTATCTGAACCAGGCAATTACATTTACCGGTGATGATATGGGGAGTGACCGTGCAATGATCACAATGCTCCTCTATATGATCATTGTGATCATTGCGTTTGTATTTGGAATCACGATCAGCAATACAATCCGGAAAGAAGCAGATCGGAACTTTGCGGGCTTCCGGGTATACAAGAAAAGAACTGATCGGACATTACATGGCACTTCCGGTGATCGTCACGCTGATCGGTGCGGTGATTGGAAATATTCTGGGTTATACAGCACTGAAAAAAGTATGTGCGGGGATGTATTATGGAAGCTATAGTCTGCCGACCTATGTGACAGTATGGAATGCAGAGGCTTTCTGGATGACAACGGTGGTTCCGGTGCTGATCATGCTGGTAGTCAACTATGGAATCCTTCGTTACAAGCTGAGGCTTTCGTCGCTGAAATTCCTGAGAAGAGATCTTTCTGGAAACAGGCGGAAAAGAGCAGTCCGGCTAAGTCCGAAGCTTGGAATCTTCCATCGGTTCCGACTTCGTGTGATCTTCCAGAATATGAGTAATTACATCGTACTTTTTATTGGAATTATATTTGCGAATCTGCTTTTGTTCTTTGGGCTTTTGCTGCCATCAGTACTTTCGCATTATCAGCAGGATATCCGGAGCAATATGCTTGCAAAATACCAGTATATGCTGGAGGTTCCGGTAAGTGCCATGAGCGGAAACAAACTGGACAGTATGCTGGAGCTTTTACAGTTCTCTTATGGAACAAGGACGGAAAATGAAGATGCGGAAGCGTTCAGTGCTTACTCATTGGAAACATTGCCAAGCAAATATAAGACAGATGAAGTGATCCTGTACGGAATCAAACCGGACAGTAAATATATCGATGCAGATCTGGAGGACGGTGACGGTGTCTATATTTCCAGTGCCTATGCAGAGAAGTTTTTGTTGAAGCCGGGAGACTCGATCACGTTGAAAGAAAAATATGAAAAGACAAAGTATACATTCAAGGTTAAAGGAATCTACAAATACAGCGGTGGAATCTGTGTCTTTATGCCACAGGAGCAGTTGAATGATACCTTTGATCTGGGAAACGATTATTTCAGTGGATATTTTTCCAATTCGAAGATTAAGGATATTGACGGGAAATACATCGGTTCGGTGCTTGATCTGGAAGCACTGACAAAGATTTCGAGACAGCTGGATGTATCTATGGGAAATATGATGGGGATGGTCAATGCCTTTGCAATTGGAATTTACATGGTCGTGATCTATCTGTTATCCAAGATCATTATTGAGAAAAATGCACAGGCTATTTCCATGACGAAGATCCTGGGATATACCAATGGAGAGATCAGCAGGCTTTATATCTGGCCGACGACGATCGTGGTGATCATCTGTCTGTTTCTCAGCCTGCCGATTGAGAAAGCAGTTATGAATGTGCTGTTCCGGGAAATGATGTTGACCAGTATTTCCGGCTGGATCGCACTTTGGATCGATCCGAAGATCTATGTGGAAATGTTTCTGATCGGGATCGGAACCTATGCAGTTGTGGCAATGATAGAATATCGAAGGATTAAACATGTGCCGATGGATGAGGCACTGAAAAATGTAGAGTAAGAGGCAGAAAATAAGAGAATTAAGGTACGGATCAGGGCAGACTAAGCTGCCCTGTAGATTGCCGGAACGATCTCGCGAAGGAGAGCAAGAAGCACCTGAAACTGTGCGTGATGATAAATATTTTTCCGATAGACAGCACAGATGTCCCTGGTGTCATGAAAGTGATCCGGGGTAAAGAAATGAATGTCCGGAAAGGAAGTAGTCCGTGCATAAATTTCAGGAAGAAAGGCAATCCCCATTCCTCGTCTTGCAAGAGAAAAGGCAGTATTACTGCTGGTGCAGATGCAGCGGATATTTGGATGGAAGGCAGCAGTTTCGCAGATCTTCCGGCTGATCTTTCCGAGATCGTGATCTTCAGAAAGCAGAATAAATGGAATTGCAGATAACGCAGGCAAATGAATTTGAGGAGTGGCAGAGATGTCCTCCTCTTTTTGTGATGGATCGGAAAAAGGACACAGAGAGTCAGGGATTGCCAGGACAAAACTTTCCTTTACCAGAAGCTCACTCTCATAATTGATAGTGTCCGGGCTGGAAATATCGAGAATCAGATCCAGCTTGTCCTCTTCCAGCATCTGCCGCAGGATATAGGTCGGCTGCTCAATGATCTGGATATCACAGTTCTCATACATGGAATAAAAGCGTTCCAGAACCGGTGCCAGAAGCCGTTCACTTCGGTGGGGACTGAGACCCAGCCGGATTAGTGTCCGGGAGGGTAGAAATTGCCCATTCATAGAAAAGGGAGCCTGCATAGGTAAGCTTCATCTCGCCACGGTTCCGTTCAAAAAGAGGGATTCCGGTTTCTTTTTCCAGAGCCTGAATGCTTAAGGAAAGGGAAGGCTGGGAAATATAAAGCTTCTGCGCCGCTTTGGTGATACTTTTTTCTTCGGTAATGGTGATGACATACTGCAGCTGATTCCAGTTCATAAAAAATCCTCCATAGGTTTAAACTATATTTTTAATAATAAAACATATATTTTACTAATGTCAATAGAGATGATAAAGTAAAGAAACAGGAGGAAGAAGAGATGAGTAAAGAGAGAATCAAAAATGGACTGATGCTGTTTGCATTTTTCTTTAAGATAGGATGTTTTACATTTGGAGGCGGATGGAGCATTCTGGCGCAGATGGAGCAGGAGTTTGTAGATAAACGAAAGCTGATCACAAAAGAGGAACTGCTGGATATGGTTGCAGTTGGAAAGTCAGTTCCCGGAATTATGATCACCAATATCAGTATGCTGTTTGGTTATTATGTAGGTGGCTGGTTCGGAGGTGTCTGTGCAGTACTCGGAATGACCTGTCCGGCGGTTCTGATCCTGTCGTTTGTTACTGCATTTTATAAGGTGCTGAAAAGTAATGTCTGGTGCTATGCGGCACTTCGCGGAATCCGCTGTGCGGTAGTTCCGATTATGGGAAGTGCGGCACTTTCACTGGGGAAAGAAGCGTTCCGCAGAAAATCAGCAATCCCGATCTGTGCGTTAGCACTGGCGCTCTGTGTATTTACGGATATCAGTAATGTGGTGATGATCGTAGCGGGAGTGATACTGGCGCTTTCTATAAGAGCGGTGAAAAAGACAAGAGGAGGACAGACGGCATGATCTATCTCAGACTTTTTACAGCGTTTATGAAAATCGGATTTACTAGCTTTGGCGGAATGTCGATGATCCCGGTTATTATGCAGGAGATGAAGGTCAATCATTGGATGACGGCGGAGGATCTGACTAACTTGATCGCTATCGCAGAAATGACACCGGGACCGCTTGGGATTAACTGTGCGACTTTTGCCGGGATGCAGACGGCAGATGTTCTGGGTGGGATTGTAGCGGTTATTGGCGTGCTGATGCCAGCTTATACGCTGACGCTTGGCGTAGCGGTGTGCTTCGCAAAGTTCCGCGGCAATGATATTATGAGCTGTATGTTAAATGTGATCAAGCCGATCTGCATCGCAATGATCCTTGCGGTGATTCTGGATCT
>OJMN01001180.1_pt1 | contig 15508 bp, 15 predicted proteins | sample 1597261 | NCBI WGS metagenome assembly OJMN01 (sample SAMEA2452130, study PRJEB22498) | human gut metagenome | biome: human feces; feature: human gut; material: feces | place: Australia | collected 2012 | reverse complement strand
GATGGCGGTGTTTACAACAATCCGGACATTTCCATTTATGAAGCCGTAAATGATATCGTAGAGGATTTGAAACAGAAACCGGATACCAATGGAACAAAGGGAGCAATCACGGCAGAATCCAAACTGAATCCTCTGAACTGCGAGGAATTTCTGGATGAACTGGAACGAAAAAGCAAGGTAGAGCCACTGCTTACCTTTACTGTAGCAGAATGTGGAGAATTCCATCAGTTGGGAGAATATTATGATGACATCACTACAGTAGAGGAGGCAATCGAAAAATGGGAGCAGTTAAAGGATAGTCCCCTAAACGGTGTGGCTTCCATTGGAATCTTGGCACACAAGCCGGGAGAAAACTCTTTGGAAGATGAGCAGGTTGATTTGGTGACAAGAAAGGTTCTTGACCTTGACATGCTTTGTTATTATCCCGCGATACGAAATGATAAGCGGGCGTTAGTGATGATTGCGGCGCTGGCAAGTCATTTGCCGGACATTAGCGTGATTGGGGAAATCCCGTATGAACTTTCTCTGCAGATGATGCTATATGAACTAGACCCGGAAAAAGAGATTTTTTCAGAGGATGAGAGGGTGTTAATTGAAGAATATGCCCTCCAGTTTCGTGACATGAATCGCAGCAGGGAACTGGCAGAACATATCTGTTATCAGGAAGAATATGGAAATCAGGATGTTGCCCCGGTAGTTATCAAAGCCAGGAGAGAAATCCAAGAAAAAAAGGAGGAGCATTTACAGCAAAGGAAGAGATAAAGTTCTTTTTTTTGGGGGTGGATGGGTGTATAATAGAAAAGAGATATTGACGATATCATTGAAAAAGTTGGAATTTATAGGAATGGAATGAGCCTAACTGTAAGAAGTGATAATATGCATATTTTGGAGGAAAGATATGAGCATAGGAGATTCGTTGTCTGAGTTATTAAATGAAAAGGCTTTACAATTAGTGGAGTTAGATGGTAAATCAATAACTCAGCTTTTAGGAGTATATTGTAATAATTCCATTGTTTCATTATCAATAATTCCGTATATAGCATTATATTGTCGTTCTGCACAGGATTTTTTAGGTGAAAAAATAATGAACGATGAAGTAGACGAAAAAATATCAGATATAAGAAATGGGTTGAAACTTTATTCGGGCAGGTATAGCAAAGGAGTACGAGAAGTATTGCGGTCCGATAAACATCAAGATGAGATTTTTAGGAACCGATTAAGATTTTCGTTTATGAAAAACTGGAACATTCATTATAATTTAGGGGTATTTTTTGATGAGAGAAATTGCATTATTGGTAATTCACAACAGCTGAATTATTTTTTGAATGTTCCAACTGTGAATTTAACAATTCAACAAGAAATTGCTTTTGAAATGGGAGAAATGTTGGCGGAAAATTTAGCCAATACATTGACAGCCGTTTCCAATATGGATATAATTCAGCTTTGGGAAAAGAAAGGTAATGTTTCAGTCCGTTTGGGATATCAAGACATAAATACAAACAGACGAAATTCTTTTTTTGCAAAGACGAATAAAAAGGAAGTAAATCTGTTGATTCTCCATATTTTATCTACGATTAATTGCGTTGAACATTTATTCTCAAAGGGAGTGTCTTGTGACGACCAATGGTTTATGCGTATAGAATATATTGTTGCTCATTACGCATGGCAAGGGCTTAGAAAAATCAAACAACATTTCGATAGTAGCAATTCAAACTTGTTTTCGGATGATGTATCTATCTTGTTGGAAAATGGAAAGAAACTGTTTCCGTCAAATTTTCGGAATTGTATGATGCATTATGATTTGTGCTATGATGGTGTGCCAGCTATTTCGAAAGAGTATTATAATGAGAAATTGAAATTTTTCGGATTAGTTGAAAGCTGCTTTGATGGGAAATCTTCTAGTTGTTTTTTTGATGAACTGAGATTGTATATACAAGAGTTGGAGACATATTTAATGTCTTGGTTTCATGTTGACCCTCAAAAAATAAAGTGGGATTTATGAAATATAAGCAGATATATGAATAGGAAATGCAGGAGAAGAGGTACTCAGTATGATTAAAAAAATTATAAAGAAAAATTCAATGCGAAACTCTATATTAAAGTATTATAGAAAAGAGCGAAAAAAAAGCTATATGGAATTACCCATTATTAAGTGGTACATTTCATTGCTTCTTTGTGCAATAGGATGTTTCGGGATATCTTATTTTCTGTTCAAATTCCTTCGCCTTGAATGGTGGGCGTCATTATTACAATCATGTGGTGCAGGAGTTCTTACAGGCATGATAGTATTTGTGTTAGGAAATGTTCGAAGTCAAGCAAAGGAGAATATTGCAATAAAAGTTAAGAAGTTATCGAACTTATACAATATTTTGAAAAAAGTATATGATTCATTTCCAGACAGATCCCTTAACGTAATCAATGAAGAGCCTTGTAATTATTCAAATTGTGCACATGTGACAATCAATGCCGGTATTGAATATGTTGAGGAAATAAAAAAACTTGATTACTTTATTTTAAGGAAATTTTTAAAGAAGATTGATTTTGACTTCGACGAAAAGAAAAAAGAACTTATCAAATTAAAGAAAAAAATTACATCTAAAGACTTAAGTTATGGTGAGGCAAAGAGAATTAGAGATGAGGTGATTGTAATTATTCAAGAAGCTTCAATATGGTTTGAGGAGCAGTTGAACAGAGTGGAGACGCAGAAGCAGCAAATCAGGACATATCCTTTTTAGTATGTGCTGAAAAGGATATGTTACTATAGAAGAAAAACATATGTGAGAAAAACATAACATAATACCGATATAAGGAGGGGTTCGATGAAAATAACTTTTTCAACCATTAAAAGTGGCGAAATATTTTGTGATGATTTCCTTTGCCTTACTGATTTAAATGGAACAATTGAGTTTAAACATATGCAAACAGCAGGCGGAATTGCTGTTGTATATGCACCTAATGGAACAGGAAAATCAAGTTTGGCTAGTTTGCTTGATACAGAAGTAACAGATGAGAGTAGGAAATTTGTTGCTGCGGATGAGTATGGAAATGAAATTAAACCTGAGACGGGAACTTTTCATGTTATACACGATCAATTAAATAGAAACGTAATTCGTGGAAAAACTACGGACTATTTGATAGGTGCACAAATTCGTAGAGAATATGAATTAAGAGATAGGCTTAGTGTGGCATATCAAAATGCATTTAGTCAACTCAGTTCTAAATATAAAACAGATTACAAGGTGTCGAAAGTAGGAGATTGTATACTCGTACACATGCAGTCTTTGCAAGATACGGTACACCAAACAGCTTATCCGTTTATCCGTAGTATTGTAAATTCTCGGCAAAGAGGAAAAGACATTGATAAAGATAAGTTTGTTGAATTTATTCGAGATGAAGCCAATATTCCTAATCTTGTAGAACTGGATGCTGATAAAAGAGGTTTTGTAATTAATGATCTTGCCAAGCCGAAAGTAATAGAGAAAATTATTTCAATTCATCCATATGAAATTTTGCCAGATGAAAATACGATCTTAATTGAGCGGCATGATGATGCAATTGGTATATTGAAGAAATATCATCAACTCGATTCATGTGTGGTTTGTGACAGTCACATATCCGACGGGAGTGAACTTCTTGAAAGCAAGAAAGAAAATAGAAATAACATATACAATAATCTTGACTCAAAAACAAAAGAAATTTTGGATAAAGTTGTCTGCGATAGTTCTTTAAATAACGAAGACCCATTCGAAATTAAAAGAATTGTTAGTGCGTTTATTGCAGATGGAGAACCAACTGAACTAATTGAATTGCAAGAAAATCTAAAACGGCATATTATTACAATAGGTGACGAAATGATTAACATTTTGTGCCATTGTTTTGACGATACAAATTTCTTTAGTGACTATGATGAACATGCTCAATTGACAGAGAGCCAACCTGAACTTGATTCCGAGGAACTCATGTTTATTGAGAATATTATAAGTGAGAACATAGGAAAAGATATTACTATTATTCGAGACGAAGAAAATGATAGGAACTATAAGTTAATGATAGGGGATAAAGCTTTGCTCGGAACGGATCCAAAGGACATGGAACTAAGTAGGGGGGAACAAAATTTTATCTCTTTGACTTTTGAGTTTTTACTTGCAAGACACTCGGATAAAGAATATGTCATTTTGGACGATCCCATATCAAGTTTGGATTCTGTTTATAAAAATAAGATTGCATTTTGCATTATCAAATTTTTGGAAAATAAGAAACAACTGGTTCTTACTCATAATACGGATTTGATTCGTTTGTTAGATGTTCAACTTAACAATTGTTTCAATTTGTATATAATGAATAACATTTTGGATGGGACAAATGGATTTATTTCAGTTTCAGAGAAAGAAAAGAAGTTACTAATTAATCTTCACGATTTAGTATCCTTTTTTCAAAACAAAAACAATGAACTGGTAGATAATATACATAATAGAAGACATTTTTTGATGGCGATGGTTCCATTTATGCGTGGGTATGCTCATATTAGTTTGGATTCAGATGATCGTTATGGCCAACTTTCGGGAATCATGCATGGGTATGGAACTAATAATAGCTTGGATGTTCTTTCCGTTTACAATTCGCTTTTTGGAAATATATTTGATGGTGAAGAAATAATTAGTGTTTCTGATATTCTTGAAGTTGATTATAGTGCTTTGGATATTCTTGATAAGACTCAATATCCATTATTGTCAGATACTCTTGAACAGACACTTATTTATTATCATTTACGTATGAAAGTTGAAAAGGAACTGGTTGATGTTTTTCATCTTCGTACAGATGATATGATGATGTTAAATCAAATAATTCAGAAAGCATTTAGATGCAATGAAAATGATCCGAATTTTGAAAGAATGAGAGAGTATCGAGTATTTTTTACAAGTAGAAAGACACTTCTCAATGAGTTTAATCACTTTGAAGGAAACATGAATATATTTCAACCAGCCATAGATATTTCAAAAGAGTCTCTTAAAAAAGAGATGGAAGCAATTAGAAATAAATTGGAAGAGATTAGAGCATTTGTTTCTTCGCAGGAAAATGCCTAGAATATTTGCTATAAAAAGTAGAGTTATTGAATAGACAAGAGTATCGAACCACTTATGATTGGGATTGATATTGCAAATTGATATTTTGCTTAAAAAAGAATTACTTCGGTAGTTCTTTTTTTGATGAAGAAAAAGGAGGATTAAAACAATGTTAAAACTATTAAAAAAGGAAACACATACACCACAGACAGAACGGATTTACAAAGTTCCGCTGTGTATTCAGGACACCATACCCATTTATCGGATTGCGGAAAATGGAATCTTTGAATTAGAAAAACCAACATCCGGTTCAAAAAAGGGAATACACCAGTTTGACCGGATGTATCTGTTTGAGGATATTAACTTCTCAACACAGGATGAAGAGGAAAAGGAAGATACCTGTTCCAAGTTTGAAACGCTTCTGCGTTCCATGAATGTCAGCTATAAGATTATTGTATCGAATCATTATGCCGACAACAATAAACTGCGGGAAGAGATTCTTCAAAAGGCGGTCAGTAAAGAGATGGAACCTCTAGCTAAGGAATATCACAAAATGATAGGGGAGCGTTTGGAAGAAGGGCGGGGCGGCTTGCTGCAATCCAAATATTTTGTTGTGAGCTGCCGAAAGCCGGATTACGAAAGTGCAAAGACCTATTTTAATACCATTGAATTTTCCATTCAGCAATTATTCCACCGGTTGGGAAGTTGCCTGATACCATTGGATGCCACGGAACGCCTGCGAGCACTACATAGTTATTATCGCATGGGGGAAGAGGCATCTTTTTCTTTTGACTGGAATGAGTATCTGCACTTAAAAAGAGACTGGAGAAATGACATTATCAATACTTCGTTAAGGGAAAAACCGGAACATCTGGAGATGGAGGGTGGAACCTGTGCGTGTGTCATGTTTGTGAGAAAGTACCCCAATGGTTTAACCGACCAGTTTCTCAATGAACTTACCAATATGAATTTTCCAATTATCTATACCATGGATGTAGAGCCGTTGGATAACAACGTGGCTTACCAGATGATTATGAAAAAGTATATGGCTAATGAGAGAAGTATTAACCGGGAACAGGAAATGAAAAACGAAAATGGAGATTATTCTACCAATATCAATTATGAGCGGCGAAAACAGCAAAGAGATACGGAAGAGATGTTAGACCGGATTTCCTCCTTTGATGAGCGACTTTTGTATGTGGGAATTACGATTGTGGTAAAAGCAAACTCCATAGAAGAACTGGAGGAGCGTACCGAGAAGATTAAAATCATCGGTCAGACCCACAACATGGACATTGTGCCACATTCCCATAAACAGTTGGATGCATTGAATACTTCTCTGCCCACAGGAGCGAGATTTGTGGATACCATGCGGACGATAACATCCGAAGAACTTTCCATTTTTATTCCGTTTAATGTGCAGGAGATTAACGATAATCAGGGATACTGCTATGGATTTAATAAGGTGTCCAAAAACCTTATCATTGGAAACCGGAAGTTATTGAAGAATGGAAATGGGATGGTGTTTGGTGTCCCCGGTTCGGGAAAATCCTATAATGAAAAATCGGAAATGGGACAAGTCCTGTGCTTTTCTACGGATGACATTATTGTCATTGACCCCATGTCAGAGTATAAGGACATTGCGGCAGCATGGGGAGGACAGTATATCAATCTGTCCCAGTCTGCAGAAAATGTATATTATGTCAATCCGTTCCATGTGCCGGATGTGGTGCCGGATATAGACCGGTTTGTGGCAGAGAAAGCGGAATTTGCCTACGCTATCTGCGAACAGGCTTTGAAACCGACACCCCTTACCAGCCGCCACATAGCAGTCATTGACAAGGCGGTACGAGACATGTATTCGGAATACTTCAAACAGAAAAATGACAGACGGCGAAAGCGGAAGACTCGACTGGAGTCTCCAACGATTCGTACCATGCGTGATGGGATTGCGGAAAGAAGTGAGGGGAATGATTCTGCCATTGAATTGGTTGAGCAGTTGGAAGTGTTTGCGGATGGAACCTTAGATATTTTCGCAAGAGAGCAGTCCATTTCGGAAGAAAACCGATTTACCGTGTATGGCTTCTCGGAACTTGGTAAGCGTATGAGAGCTATGGCGATGCTTGTGATGATTGAGAGTATTACTGCAAAAATCAAGTATAACCAGTCGGATGGTGTTGCGACTTGGGTGTATGTGGATGAAATGCACGAGTTATGGGGAGAGGAGTATAGTCTTCATGCACTGGAAAAGATGTGGCGTGAGGTGCGTAAGAGGGGCGGTATCTGTACCGGTATGAGCCAGAACCTTATTGATGCACAGCGCAATCGTTCCACCAAAACGATGGTATCCAATTCAGAATTTATGCTTTTACTGGATCAGGGGACGATGGACAAAGAAGCTGTGGAAGATTTGTTTGACATATCAGCGGAACAGCTTGCCTGTGTCAATGGTGCAGACCCCGGAATGGGACTCATCCGTTTTGGGGATAAGATTGTTCCCTTTGATAATACCATGAAAAAAGATAGTGAATTGTATCAGTTGTTTAATACGAACTTTCATGAGATTGCAGGTACTACGAGATAGTAGGACTAAAATTTTTAAAAAAGCTGGTTTTCAAAAGTTCATGTCTGATGTATAATTAGAATAGCGAAAGAAGGTGAAGGTTTGAGTACAACAGAACAGACACATCAGCAGGATTTAGAGAGGCTGAAATTATTTCGATATATGGATGATGATTTTATGACTGCTTGTCTGGAAGATAATTATGAGGCTGTAGAACTTATACTTCGAATTGTTTTGGGGCAAGAGGATATTACAATCAAATCGATTCGGGTGCAAGATTCCATGAAAAATTTGCAAGGGCGTTCTGCTATTTTAGATGTTCATGCAGTTGACAATACAGGTAAAGAGTTCGATTGTGAAATCCAGAGGTCAGATAAGGGAGCAGGAGTAAAAAGAGCCAGACATAACAGCAGTTTGCTGGATGCGCATATACTAAAACCAGGGGAAGATACAGAAAATATTCCTGACACTTATGTGATTTTTATTACAGAAAACGATGTAATGAAAGGAAAACAGCCGATATATCCGGTAGAGAGATATATTACGATTGGTGAAGAGAAAGTATTGTTTGGGGACGGTTCGCATATTCTATATGTGAACGGGAAATATCGAGGAGATGATGAAGTTGGGAAATTAATGCACGACTTCTCATGTACCGATCCGGACGATATGAATTATGAAATACTTGCAAAAAAAGCAAGATATTTTAAGCAGGACGAGAAAGGAGTGGCTACTATGTGTAAGTTGATGGAAGATATGAGAAGTGAAGCAGCGCATGATAAGGTAAAAGAGAAAGCAATTCTCATGTTAAAAAATGGGAAGATTTCTTTTGATGAAATATCGGTATTCTTTTCCGAATTATCTGATGAAGAAATCGAGGAAATCAAATCTAAAATCATGCAGTTAGCATAATTGGTAAAAGAGATTAATAGGAAGGACGCATGGAACAGTAAAATGTGAACCATGTGTCCTTTTCTTTACAGATGAGGTGGTGAAATAACGTGGAGCAGTTAGATAAAGAGGTGATTGACGAACTTAGCGAACCGGCAAAAAGAGTTTTTCGTTCCTTAGATTATCGTTCCCAACGCCGGATGTTAAAGAAGGCAAAAGAGATGGGAAAACAAAAAAAGAGAAAAACACAGCAAAAAGAACGGATAAAAAAGAAGTCCATCACAAAAAAGCAAATAAAGAAAGAGCAGGCGAAAGAGAGAGGCAGTTCTACTAAGAGAAATCAAAGTAGAACTGCCTCTTTTGTCGGAACAGAAATCAAAGATACTTCTGCAAAGATATTGCAGGCTATGCTGCTTGGAACAACAATGAGTGAAGAAACTTATGAGAGTAATTCCGAAAAGCAAGGGGATACGACGGCAGGAAAAGTTTCTGCGGAAGTTACACAGAAATCCATGCGAGGTGTCAAGTATGGTGTGCGTTCGCTGTATCGCAAAAGACAGCAAAAGAAAATGCAGAAACAGCAGCAAAAAACGCAGAAGCATTCAAAACAGAAGCCGAAACCGCCAGATCAGGAGCAGTCCGGGCAGCAACGGAATCCACAGATGCTAAGGACTCAGCAGAAAAGTCCAGAGCCGCAGCAGAAAAAGCGAAGCAGGATGCAGAGGCAGCGAAAGAAGAAATCCAGGAATCGGCGGATCAGATTCAGAAGAATGCAACAGAAATTGATTCGCTAAAGGAAGATAAAATTACCAAACCAGCCGAAGCCCCAACTATTGGCAAAATTATTCGGGTAAAATCCGTCAACGAAGACGGCACATTCGTTTGCGAGTGGGCTGACAGTGGTGGAAGTAACTTGGATGTGCAAATTAACGGTAAGAGTATTGTACAGAATGGAGTTGCGGAGATACCAATGATGGGTGTTGGGAAAAGTGGGCTTATTCAATTTAAGAACGGTTACGGATTACAACTTATCGGAAATTATCTGCTTGTGGCGGGAGCAACGAAAACTGAAATAACAAATAGAACTGGAGGCAGATTATCAATTTGTGCTGATAGTGCTCTTGATTACGCCGTCAAAGCCGCCATGTGCGATGGGAAAGGTACAGCATGGACAGCGGAGGAACAGGCGGCTGCTAGAGAGAGGATGGGGATTGATGAGTGGGAACTAGCATGTGACGTTACATTGGAGAAAGATAGTAATAATGTTATTATCCAACTTAATGGAGACTATAGCGAAGTTTACGGAATTTTAAAATTTCCAGTTGTTCCATCCGGAGAACACAGAATGATGTTCTATGATACTAATAACGGTTCATGGAATAATACACAAGGAGTATTTTGCCAAGATGTACGATGTAATGAAAGAACTTTTATACACGCAGGCATATACGATGGTATAGCTATATTTGACTATCATGGCCAAACACAAACATTAGCACCATACCCATATCAAGTATCTCGCTCGATGAGGGAATGCAAAGATACGCGTATTAATGCATTTGCAACATTTGCATTTACGTCACCGTCTGGCACAAATTTTAAGATATGGGGGCGGAAAATATGATAGTAGCAGAATACAAACAAACAGGAACCCGTACAGAATCCTACACCGTAACCGTTCCACCAGAATACGATGAAGAGGGTAACATTATCTCCGAAGAGCATGAAGAAACCCGCATCCGTGAAGTACCAGTGATGGGAATGGTCTACCGAGATATGACACCCGAAGAGATTGCCGAGCTGGAGAAGATACAAGCAGAGATGCCAGAGCCACAACCGACCGCAGAGGAACGACTGGACAAGGTAGAACAACGCACAGACACGCTTGAAGGTGCAACGGACGACATAGTGTTAATGTTAGCAGATATAATAGGAGGCGAATAAGATGAAAACAATTAGTGGTATCAAATTAAAAATCATGGTAAGAGCATTCCGCATCAGAATTAATAACGGAGAAGTATTCGAGGACATTGCAGCGGATTATCCAGCATTGACAACAGATGATCTGGAAGCGATTCGAGAAGCACTGAATATGAATTAATTAACTAAAGAGGGCTACGGTAAACTACCATGCCATTTGCATGATATCAGTAAGAGGTATGTTGATTATTTAAGGTCAAAAGTATAGAATGGGAGGGGACAAAATGAGAATTTAGAAGAAAGAAGGATTTGTTTTAATGGAAAATAAAAAGATGTTTATTGTTAACAAAGAAAAGGCACGTGAAATTATTGATAGTGACAGATGTACAAATTGTGGAAAATATGGATTAGAATTTGGCTATTTTTCAGAAGATGCTAATGAAAAAAGGTTAATAATACGTTGTCAAAGATGTGGACACACAATGATTATGTCATAATTTTCTCAAATTCAAAAGCAGGTGATAACAGTGAGTTCAACTGATAGCACCTGCTTTTATGTTGGAAAAACACAGGAAGGAGTACTATATGGGAAATATCGAAAAACTGTTTAACTGGATCAGTCTGCTGATCGGAATTGCCGGAGGAGTTCTTGCACACTATATGGGTGGTTGGGATACATTACTGAGAACAATATTATTCCTGGCAGTGTGTGATTATGTTACTGGATGCATTAAAGCAATCTATATGAAACGCTTGTCTTCAGAAATTGGATTCAAAGGACTACTGAAAAAGATTGTGATGTTTATTGTGATTGCTGTTTCCTATATTATTCAGGAACTGATTGGTGGAGCAATCCCATTGCGTGAAGTTGTGATTATGTTCTACATAGCCAATGAAGGGATTAGCTTACTGGAAAATGCCGCAATATTTGTGCCGATTCCGGAACGACTAAAGGATGTATTGCTGCAGATCAGAGACAAAGAGGAAGAAACAGATAAGAAAGAGGGCGTGTAAGCGTCCTCTTTTGTTGATTGCAAAAATAAAATGGAGGAATATGGTATGAACGAATTATTAAAAATCAATTATGAGACAGAACAGCCGACAGTATCAGCAAGGGAATTACATAAGGCTTTAGATGTTCAGTCCAGATTTAGCAGATGGTTTGATTCTAATAAAGAACTGTTCGTTGAAGGTGAAGATTATAACAAGTGTACATCAAGTACGATTGTTAATAATGGTGCTGTTAGGGAATTAGTGGACTATGACATTACGGTGTTAATGGCAAAACATTTAGCAATGATGTCCAGAACAGAAAAAGGTAAACAGGTTAGAAATTATCTTATTTATCTTGAAAAAGCATGGAACACTCCGGAACAGGTTTTTGCAAGAGCGTTAAAAATGGCAGATCAGCAGATTGAGAAGCTAAAATCTAACAACGCAGTACTTATTAAAGATGTGGAACGTATGAAACCAAAAGAGATTTTTGCGGATGCTGTGTCGGCCAGCCACACATCTATTCTGATCGGAGAATTGGCAAAGATACTGAAACAGAATGGTGTAGATATCGGACAGAACAGACTGTTCACGTGGATGAGAGAAAACAGGTTCCTGATTAGCAGAAAAGGAACTGATTACAATATGCCGACACAGAAAAGCATGGAGAAAGGATTGTTCGAGATTAAGGAGCGGACAATTAATAATCCAGATGGCAGCGTGCGGATTACAAAGACGGTACTGGTAACCGGAAGGGGGCAACAGTATTTTGTAAATAAATTTCTGAAAGAATAAATTTTCCAATAACAAGAAAGGTAGGTAGAGACTATGAACAAGATTAACCGAATGATTTCAAATTACAATTATAATCCCGGCAATATTTCCAGGATCAAATATATTGTGATCCATTATGTCGGAGCGTTGGGCGGAGCACAGGAAAATTGTGCATACTATGGTGGTGGTAACCGCGGGGCATCTGCACACTATTTTGTCGGTTTCGCCGGCGAAATTTGGCAGTGCGTGGAAGATCGGAATATCGCCTGGCATTGTGGGGCGAGCAGTTACAAACATCCGGAATGCAGAAACGCTAATAGCATTGGGATTGAGATGTGTGTGCGAAAGAAGAATGCGGCGAGTCTTGGGGCAACAGATAAGGACTGGTATTTTGAAGGAGCAACAGTACAGTCTGCTATTGAGCTGACCAGATATCTGATGAAGAAATACAACATTCCTGCAGATCATGTTATTCGCCACTATGATGTAACCGGAAAAATTTGCCCGAATCCGTATGTATACAATACAGGTACGTATACATGGGATGCCTTCAAACAAGCCATTTCTGGGCAGAGTGGCGATATTCTCCCAGCAACCACCAAGCCGTGGTACCGTGTCCGCAAGACCTGGAAGAACGCCAGTAGCCAGATCGGAGCGTTTCAGACAATCAAGAAGGCGAAGCAGTGTGCAGATCAGCACGCCGGTTATCATGTCTACAACGATGCCGGAAAAAAGGTCTACACATCCTCCAAGTTGCCATATAAGGTACAGCCGAAAACTGCAAATGTCCCGATCAGGACAGGACCGGCCAAAACATACAGTGCTGCCAGAACATTTTTGCAGTCAGGTAAGTACGAGATCGTAGAAGAAAAGAACGGATTCGGCAAGCTGAAAAGCGGTGCTGGATGGGTTTATCTGAAGAAAGTGGAGAGGGTATAAAGAGTCAGAAAAGGCTTGACAATACAAGAAAAAATATATAGAATAGTAGCAGATTAAAAAGTAGTCAAAAAAGTAGTCAGAAGCAATAAAAATAAAAGAAAATGTGATAAAATCAAGCTGTAACGATGAGTGTCATTCTCACTCGTAATGAAGGGGTCGAGGGTTCAAGTCCCTTTTCCAGCTTGGCAGAAAAAGCCCGAAAATACGGCAAAAACAAAAGAAAGAGCATCCTGTGAAAGGGTGCTCTTTCTTATAATTGACTAAGATTTGACTAATATTTTTTTATACATGTATATAAGAATCGAAACGATTAAACTGGCTGTTGTCAGAATATAGAAAGCGAGCGATAACATGAAAATATTAATCACAGGTGCTCATGGTTTTGTGGGCAATCGTCTGATGCAGGATCTGGATGATACGGTTGCGGCACCGTCCATGCGAAGTATGAGCGAAGAACAGATCCGAAACATGATTGAGAAAAGCAGAGCAGACGTTATCATCCACACAGCAGCAATCTCAGATGTCGGGACGTGTGAAAAAAATCCGGGGGCATCTTATGAAGCAAATGTGCGTCTGCCGTTGTTTCTGGCAAAAGCAGCGAAAGAACAAAAATTGATCTGTTTCAGTTCGGATCAGGTATACCGCGGATGTGCAGGTGAAGGTCCGTATAAGGAGGAAGATGCCAGTCCCTGTTTACGGCAGGCATAAGCTGGAGATGGAACAGCGGGTTCTGGATGTAAAGCCGGATGCGGTGATGCTGCGGGCAGAGTGGATGTATGATTATCCGGCAGAGAGGTCAAATTATCTTCGTATGCTGTTAAACGAAAAGCAGGTTCTGACGTTTGGAAAACAGTACCGGGGGATCACCTATCTTCGTGAAGTTGCGGAAAATATGCCGAAGATTTTTATGCTTCCGGGAGGTGTTTACAATTTTGGAAGTGAAACGAAGCAGACGATGTATGATATCACCTGTGAAATGCTGCACTTCCTGAAAAGTGACAGGAAACCGGAAGAAGTGCCGCCGGCACATAATCTGTGGATGGACTGTACAAAAGCAAAGGAGAGAGGAATCCTTTTCAGTGATGCGAAGGAAGGGCTGAAACGATGCCTGAAAGATTATCATTTAGCAAAAGACAGGGAATAATAGAACCGGGGATTTCTCTACACAATGAGAAATCCCCGGTCTTTTATACAGAATCAATCAGAAATAAGCATACTTCCTGAGATGACCTGCAGATAGTTTGTGTTTTGTGCAAATCTTTTACAATGCGATGGAATGTCCGCTTTCATAAACCTGCCCATCGACAGAAAGGTAAATATTCCAGGTCTTGCCTTCCAAGCCAACCGGGGAAACCCATCCGGAAACGGTAACTTTTGTTGCATCGTCACCGGCAGTGCCATACTGGGTCAGTGCGTAAGCTTTTGTCTCATCTCCGCTTACTAAGATCACGTAAGCATCTTCCAGTGCATCGGAAGCTTTGTCTGTAGTGTACGCACCTTTCAAAGAGAATTTCGCATCATCCAGGGTAAATTCCCAGCCATCCGGAAGTGCTGCAGCATCATCAAGCGGTGCAGTGTAATCTGCGGTGGCAGTTTCGCCAAGTGTTCCAAGCAGCTCGCCTTTTGTATTTACATCAAGTGTGGCTCCTTCGGTATAGAGCGGCAGGCGGAGAGAACGGTAAGTCAGGGACGCATAAGTATCGCCGGAGATCAGGATCTCGTAAGCAAGTGTGCCGTTTGATACCTGGTCGATATGGGTGCGTTTGATCAGTCCCTGCTTCATCATGTCGGTCGGATAGTGATCATAGCGGTTGTTTTCTTCATCATAGAGGTTGGCACCGGCTGTGATCCAGAGCTGGTCTTTTGTGCCATCCAGGGAAATTACACCGGAGATCCAGTCAGAATACCACTCTGGTCCGCGTTCTTTTCCATACTCAAAGACCTGTTCGATTGTCATATCATCGGTGTTGATATGGTAAACGACAGCTCTGGAGTAGATATCATCGCCGGAAACACGGTTGTCATTATCGCTTAATTTTACTTTTGCAGTACCATTGTCAAACATCATAATATCACCGTTATCAAGCATAGTGATCTGATGCTGTGCATACTGCCATTCAAAATCATCACCGGTCGGGGTGAAGAAATATTTTTTATCTACGCCATTCCAGTTGGCAGGATCACCGAGGATCCAGGCAAGGGATTTGTCCGATTTGTGGATGGCGATGATCGCATCTTTATGGCGTGCAGAAAGCAGAACCAGATCATTTTTCTCATCGTACCACAGAGAATTATTATGGAACCAGTCGATTTCATCGGAACCGTCGGTTGCGATCGAAGCGGACTGTCCGTCTTCTTTGTCGAT
>OJMN01001177.1_pt1 | contig 15529 bp, 15 predicted proteins | sample 1597261 | NCBI WGS metagenome assembly OJMN01 (sample SAMEA2452130, study PRJEB22498) | human gut metagenome | biome: human feces; feature: human gut; material: feces | place: Australia | collected 2012 | reverse complement strand
CCGGCTGTTTTCTGAATGCCTCCGGACATACTGTGCATACCGTAGAGGAACATACCAAGGCCTCCGGCAAACATGAAAAGATTCCCAACGTCTGTGATCGTCATATATTTTCCCTCCACTCCAGATCACCTTTTTGCAGACCGATGACCAGAGATTCTGCTGTTGCGATATTGGTAGCAATCGGTATGTTATAAATATCACATGCTTTTGAAATCATTTCAATATTCGGCTCTCTCGAATTGGTAAATAATGGACTGTAGAAAAAAATCACCATATCCAATCCGTTTCGTTCGATCATTTCTACAAACTGTTTATCTCCGCCCACGCTTCCTGCTAGGAATTTGTGGACATGAAGGTTCGTTGCCTCCTCTATACGCCTTCCTGTGATCCCGGTCGCATACAACTCATGTTTTTCCAGGATACGTTTGTAGGCAACGCAAAAATCCTCGATCAGATTTTTCTTTGCATTGTGTGCAATTAATCCTATGTTCATTCTCTATCTACCTCAGATCATTATAGAGTTCTGCTGACTGTATTTTCGCAGACTATGGTCATTATAGCACAGACTCCTGCAAAAAAGAAAGTATTTTGTCACCATATTCTTAATTTTAAAAAAAGCAGGCAAGAGAAGTTTTCTCTCACCCGCTTTTGTCATTTTTCAATCCAAAACTTCAGAAGTTCCCGATCAGTACTGTGCACTGCCGTTTCCGTTCATGCCGCTTCCGGCTCCTCCGGACATCTGTCGCTCCTGTGCTTCGATCATTTTTTTGACCATATAGCCACCTACAGATCCGTTCTGTTTTGATGTCAGGTTACCATTGTAACCATCCGTCAGAGGAACGCCAAGTTCGCTTGCCACTTCCATTTTGAACCTGTCAAGAGCACCTTTTGCTTCCGGTACTGCCGCCACATTAGATGAACGATTTGCCATAATTACATGCCTCCTTTGAAATGTTTTGTTTTCCTTTTCTTTTTCAGATGTGCAATTTTCTATTGCGATCCTAGTATGTGGATTTCATCCGGTTTTAAACTGGAAAGTGTTTCAAAGTATAGCATCTTATGACAATTTGATCTTAAAGCTCGATTTTGTAGCTGTCGTTTCCTTCGTCATTGATCGTATAGTATGCACAGCTATTTTCCGGCTGCAGGAATACTTTGATCGTCTTGATATCTTTGATTTTATTTTTCTGAACTTTTGTCCAGTTTTCTTTTACTTTTTTCTTGATTTCTTCCTGTGTGATCTGCTTGCCGGCAAATTCCAGAACGAACTCTTCTTTTACTGCTGCTTTTCTTCCCGGAGTCTTCTTCGGTTCTGCTTTTTCAGCTGTTTCAGCTTTGGCAGCTTTTGTTGTTTCTTTTACTTCTGCAACTTTTTCTTTTACAGCTTCTTTTACTTCTGCTGCTTTTTCTGCAACTTTTTCTACTGCTGTAACTTTTTCTGCTGTTTCTTCAGCAACAGTTGTCTTTACTTCTTTCTTTGCTGCTTCTTTGTTTACAGCAGCTGCTGCATTTTTCTTTGCCTGTCTACGGTTTGCCATAATAGTTTCCTCCTCATAAAAAAACATTCTAAACTCTCTTGTTTTTAATGCTTCTTAAGCAATCGGCTTAATCATATACCATTTTTTACAAATTATCAACTATAAATTCAAATTGCACAGATCCTTGTACATATATTTTTCGAGATTTTGTCTTAAAATGGCGTAATCTTTCCCTTCCGGATAGGATGGATCCTGCAGGGTGTCGTTTGCTGCATCGTTTGCTTCCTGTAAGATCGCGGCATCCTGAAAAACATCTCCGATGCGAAATGCAAGCTCTCCGCTCTGACGAATTCCAAAGAGATCTCCCGGTCCCCTCAGACGCAGATCTTCGTTCGCAATATAAAAACCGTCGTTGGATTTGTTCAAAATTTCCAGACGCTTTTTTGTCTTTTCTCCGTCTTTCCCATAACACAGGATACAGTAAGACTGTGCATCTCCTCTTCCGACACGCCCGCGAAGCTGATGCAGCTGTGCAAGACCGAAACGCTCCGCATTTTCGATCATCATAACGCTGGCGTTCGGTACATTCACACCAACTTCGATCACCGTCGTGGAAACAAGAACCTGGATTTCATTTTTCACAAAAGCTTCCATGATCTCGTTCTTCTTGGCCGGTTTCATCTTGCCATGGAGATACGAAACCGTAATATCCTGTGGCAGTGTACTTCTCAGTTTTTCTGTATAAGAAATCACATCTTCTGCTTCGATCTGCTCGCTCTCCTCCACCATCGGACAGATGATATACGCCTGATGCCCCATCTTTACCTGTTTTTCTATAAAACGATATGCTTTCGGACGGTAAGAGGTGTCAACCACACAGTTTTTGACCGGCAGACGGTTTGCCGGAAGTTCATTCACAACCGAAATATCAAGATCTCCATACAGGATCACGGCCAGTGTCCTTGGGATCGGAGTTGCACTCATAACCATCACATGCGGCATATCTCCTTTTTCCGACAGAGACTCTCTTTGCCGCACACCGAAACGGTGCTGCTCATCGGTAATCACAAGTGCCAGATTTTTATATTGGATCTTTTCCTGAAAGACCGCATGCGTCCCGATGATGATCTGTGATTCTCCGGAGACAATTCTGCCGCAAGCTTCCCGTTTTTGTTTCGCTGTCATGGAACCAGTAAGCAGTTCTGCATAGAAAGGCAGTTTCTGTTCGCAGATCTGCTTCTGGATAGCCTCCATATGCTGCACTGCAAGCACCTCGGTCGGAACCATCAGGCATCCCTGCCAGCCATTTCCCGCTGCAAGAAATAGGGCAAGAAAGGCAAGGATCGTCTTTCCAGATCCTACATCTCCCTGTATCAGGCGTGACATCAGATAATCACCTGTCATATCACGCTCGATCTCCTGCCAGACCTTTTTTTGTGCCCCGGTAAGTGAAAAAGATAAGTTTGCAATGATCTGATCTGTCAGAGGAATTTTCTGTATCTGAAATCTCTGCGGATTTCGTTCATTTACCTGCTTCAGCTGCCGCAGTGCAAGGATAAACAGATAAAATTCATCAAATACCAGTCTTCTTCTCGCTTATTTTTGCCGCAACATAATACCAGCCTTTTTCTGACAGATTAATTTCATATTCTTTCACTATCTGAATCACATCCGTCCGGTTATCATTCTTGCTATAAGCAAATAAAGAAAATCCACTGTACAACCGCCATTATTCTGCCAGACTACAGTTCCTTCAACCAGATAAGTCACATTTAAGTTGTACAGCAACTGTCCTTACAAAATGCAGGTTATTAAACTCTGTCAGATATTAATAACCTGCATACGTATTCTCTCTCATATGTACAGCAATTGCCGTCCAGCTGTTTTTGCCACAAATTCCATCAGCCGACTGATTCGTATTTTTCTGAAATGTACGAAGCGCATTTTCTGTTTCTGTTCCGAAAATACCATCTGTCTGCACCTGTAAAAATACCTGCAGCATCTTTACAGCTGTACCCGTACATCCTCGTGATAATTCAGGAAGGATGACTCGCAGTTCTTCTGTCAGTGTTATTTTCTTCCCACCTGAAGGCGAATTCTCTTCTTCCTTTTCCTGAATCAGCTTTTTAAAACGGTTCCAGTCATTTTTTGCACGGATAGTGGAAGGACAGTTTTTGGCGCATACATCATAGTGCTGTATTACTCTGTCTGCCGGAATATTCAATTCCGACATAAGCCGTCTGCATACCTCTGCTGTATTTGCAAATGCCTTATCATAATCAAAACCGGCCTGCACACACATTTCAATTCCTACAGAATTACGGTTATTCACTGTTCCAAATAATCTTCCTCCATAATTCACCCCTACATGCCATGCGCCTCTGCTATATGGCATTGCCTGATATGCTGATTTATCATCCACATACACATGAGCTGAATATCCATCAAAATTCCCGTGATACTGTGCCATTGCATGAGCCCTGGCATCTGCGTCTGTGCTGTAATTGTCCGTATTGTGGATCACAATATATCTTGGTATTTGTCCCGAATAACTGTTTCTTTCTGATATATACTGCTGATTTATATTCATAACCTGCTCCTTTCTGCTGAAATCATATATCTTTTCTAAGTCTGTTTCTCTATCGTATTTTGTGAATGTCGTTTCAGTACATCAATTGCCTGGCAAATGCTTTCCGGAAGAGGCAGACCCATCAGTCCCGCATTCTCTATGATAGAAAGACCTTCATTTGTAATAAATCCAATGCATACCGCATCTCTCAGATATTCTGTCCCCATCAATGCATCCAGACGGGAAGCAATGAGAACATACAACAATGTCATGCCTTTTCTGCACAACCCTTTCCAGCCTGCTCTGCTTTCCAGTGCACCGTTTTCAGATTTCGGACTTTTTCCAAATACTGCCGGAAGAAGGATTCCTCCTGTAAACCAGTCGATTGCCATAAACAAAAGCAATGTCTGCAGGAATTTATCCCAGCCTCCAAAACACACTGCCAGAGTACTTCCGACAAGACCAATTAATGTAATTATTCTGTATTTCATAGTTTTTCACCTCTTTTTTCTTAAAAATGGGTACAAAAAGAACGGTCGGTGGGGAATGCCAACCGTTCTCTGATTCATCATTTATTCTTCTTTTGTTCTTTTTTTATACGAACCATTTCATCATAAAACTTTTGTTTTTCTTCTTTTTTTAAATTTTCTCCTTTTTCAACTTTTACTCCCCAGTCCTTCAACTGGGTAAGTATATTTTCAGAAGTCTTCTTAAATTCGGGAACTTTTCCCAGCTTTTTCTTCAATGCATATATTCTTTCCACATCTTCATCATCAAATATAATAAAAAAGCAATTCAGAAATTGTAATGATTGAAAAATTTTCTTAGTTGAATAAACCTTTCCATTTTTTCCCATTCTCCTACTTGAAAAAACAATTCCTTTTAAATGCAGTCTTCCACTGTTCCAGCAATCTTCACGAATGATTTCTAAATCTTCCCACTTATATGTTTTTTTCCACAAAAGCAACTTTACTGTGCATCCATTTTTATCCATGATAATAATACGCATTCGCGAAATCATAAATACAATATTCCAAATGGTCACACATATCAAAATCATAATACATTTTTCTTTTAATGAAATTACTTTATATGGACTATCCAAAAATAAAAATATACCAAAACCTAATTCCCCAATAAAATACAGTGGAAATTCTGGATTTCTCATTCTGATTTTCATTTTCTTATACTCCTAATTTGAACCGCCAGACATATTTCACTTTCATTTTTTCAATTACTCACTGACTTTTGCTGTAACATAATACCAGCCTTTTTCTTTCTCTGACAGATTAATTTCATATTCTATTCCACCATATTCTTTTACCATCTGAATCACATCTGTCCGGCTTTCATCCTTACTATATGCAAATAAAGAAAATCCACTGTCCAAAAAGCCTTGTGTATACCAGAATCCCACTGTATAACTGCCATTATTTTGACGGACTACAGCTTTTCCACCTGAAGAACATTTTTTATAATCTTCTGGTAGTTCGATTAATTCCATATCTTTCCTTATTTTTATCTGGTTATTCTGTACCATCTGAACAATTTCAGTCCTTTTTTCCTTATATACCTGAAAGTTTAATTTTTTTATTCCATCATTAAACAAAAATGCCAGATATATTCCAAATAGAAAAACTGGTATTGCCGCAAACCAAAATACACGAATCTTTCTCAAACAGCAAAAACTCCGTATGATATATATAAAGGTTAAAATAAATGATGCAAAAATAACATACCAAAGTCCCCTGAAAAAAAGTTCTTCGAAATACCAGATTGTAATAAAATTTGCAGTTATCACAGCTATACATTGTAATATAATTAATTTTAATTTTTTTCTCTCATCCTTCATTCCCGGTTCTCCAGCCAAATACCAATTCTTATACTTCACCATAATCACGCTCTTTTTTATTATATTGTAACCATACTCTTATTTCCCCTTAAAAGCTGCTATAAAAAGAACGATCGGTATGGAATTAATATACCAACCGCTCTAATATAGCCTATTTTACATCTTTACATATATCATTCTACTTTTGCAATGATACTCAAATTTTTATAATTTCATTCACACATATTAAAACTTATAGTAAGAATTATCCATATCCGCATCCCATAATGTAGATCCAAATATCACCATCCATTGATCCTGAGGATCATCAAATAATGACCAAAAATGATTCCATTGAATGTTAGGATAGTCTGTCTTTATTTGATATGCTCCCCCACCAGCAACTAACATTCCAACTCCAAACAGCTCACGTCCAACATATCCATAATGGATATTTCCAATATCATCAAATCTTAATGTTTCATTTTTATATGTGTAAGAAAAATCCCTATTTAAGTTCCAACTCTTTTGATTTTTAAAATCCCTGTTGTTGCGGAATCAAATTTATGCAGAAAAGTCTGCTCAAAGTATTCCAAAGAGTGATTTTCAGCATAGTTTTCCTCAAAATCCGCTTTCATGGACAGCAGATAAGCAGGAATGGGCTTCACATCCCGGGAGACGGACAGGGCGGACAGCATCAGTTCTACGAACATGTCGGTCAGTTCTCGGTGAAGCTGTATCTGCTCTGCAGGAGTCGGGGTGAATGAAAATTTGGTCAGCTGCTGCATCCGCTGTGAAACGCAGGAGCCGATGGGAATCGGGTAACAACAGGTAAAAGCAGCCTGAAATATGCTATAATAAGAAGAAAGCTCCGCTCCACTTAAGAAAAACATCTGAAAACGCCACTTTCCCTGCAACAGCCGGAGAGAGAACCCCTGGCTGCAATCTAAGAACAACAGATGCTCGTGATCCAGGACCACCTCGCTGCCCCGGGTAGTAAGGACGGCACTGCCCTCTAAGGTGTAAAGCAGCAGATATGAGGGAAAGGGGTTCCATTCATAATAGAAAGGATCCGAGAGCCGGAATTCTCCACCGGCCAGGGGCAGTAAAAAGCTCTTGTCTTCCAGGGATACTTTATAGATCTGCCCCAGCAGGATTTCCGGGGAACGCTGCCCCTCCACATCGGAGGAAGTGTGCCTCAATGCATTGAGAAAAGTGGTGGAAATGTTCATACAAAAACCTTGCCTTTCCGCAATCTTCAAACTTCGGCTGCTTTAGCAGCTTGTGCAGGAACAAAACTTCATGTGAAGAATTTATTTTTCACACTAGAAACATGCTTTTTTGAAAAAATTAATTAAGCTTAAATACATTATAAGCCATTATTTAAGCTGTTTCAATGACAAAGGATGCAAAGAAAACAAAATTAGTTAATTAAATCAGCTAATTTAATTCAAATTAATTACTTTAATTGTATAATATGTACAAAACATAGGCATAGAACTTGTGAAAATAGAAGATAATAACGAAAATAGCAAGAATAAGAGATTAAAAACAAGAATAGTTGATGATTAATTAATATGATTATGTATAATTAAATTAAGTTACAAAACAGTAAACGCTATCAAATGTAGCAAAAAACAAGGAGGCTAAATCCTCTCCTCGTCAGAGGACTCGGATTTTCCTTCGGAAAACTAGGAGGATTTCTTATGAAGATGAAAAAGTTTTTAGCTCTTTCCACAGCATCAGTCATGGCACTGTCTATGGCAGCATGTGGAAGCACAGACAACGGCGGCGCCGCTGAGAGTTCTGTAGCAAGCACCACTCCCGCAACTGCAGAAGCTTCCAGCGAGGCTGCAGCACCTGCAGAGGTTACCAGCCTGAATTACGCAGAGCTTACTTTGGGTGAGGATTACACCGACATTACCACGACCATTAAGGTCCTGACTAACCGTACCGACCTGTTAGAGGACGGCGCAGCAGTTCCTTTCCAGACTTACATTGATGCATTCAACGAGATGTATCCCAACATCACTGTTGATATTGAAGGTATCACCGACTATGCAAGTGATACGCTGCTTCGTCTGCAGGGTGGTGACTGGGGCGATGTTATGTTTATCCCCGCAGTTGACAAGGCTGACTTAAGCACATACTTCCTTCCTCTTGGAACTACTACCGAGATGGACGGACAGCTGAACTACTACAACCAGATGTACGAAGGCACTGTATACGGTGTTCCTTACACCGCAGGTGTTAGCGGTGGTATCGTATATAACAAGGCAGTATTCGAAGCAGCAGGAATCACTGAGATGCCTAAGACTCCCGAAGATTTCATCGCAGCATTAAAGCAGATCAAAGAGTATGACAGCTCCATCATTCCTCTGTACACCAACTACGCAGCTGGCTGGGCAATGGGCGGCCAGTGGGATCCCGCTATCAGCGGCAGTGCTACCGGAGACAGCACTTATATGAACCAGAAGTTACTGCACACAGCCAATCCTTTTGCTGATCCCGGCGACGGAACAGGCGCTTACAACGTATACAAAGTAATGTACGATGCAGTTGCTGAAGGCCTTACCGAGGAAGACTACTCCACCACGGACTGGGAAGGTTGTAAGGGTATGATCAACAATGGTCAGATCGCTTGCATGGTTCTTGGTTCCTGGGCAGTTCCTCAGATGAAGGAAGCCGGTGACAACGCTGACGACATCGCTTATATGCCTTTCCCTATTACCCTGACCAGCGGTAAGCAGGCAGCATCTGTAGGCCCTGACTACAGCTTTGGTATCAATGCCAGCACCACCGAAGACAATCAGGCAGCAGCTCTGTGCTTCGTTAAGTTCATGACAGAAGAATCCGGATTCTCCTATGACTGCGGCGGACTTCCCGTTGCTATCAAGGATACCAGATTACCGGATTTCTACGCAGCATTCAAGGGTATCGACTTCGTAGTGGATGAGCCTTCGATCGAAGGCGAAGAGGATCTGTTAAACGAGCTGAACGCTGAAAGTGGTCTTAACATCAACAACAACGGTGAGACCAAGCTGCAGGAGCTGGTAGAGTGTGCAGCAGATGGCTCCAAGACCTACGATGAGATCATCGACGAGTGGAACGAAGAGTGGACTTCCGCACAGGAGAGCTGTGGTGTAGAGATCCAGTAATTAATAGGTAACTAATTTAATCTTCTGAAGTGAGAGGGAACCATTTATCCGGTTCCCTCTTATCTAAGAGAGAAGGGTATGGAGGTATTTCGATGAGTGCAGAGACAATGAAGAAAACAAAAAAACCCTTCAGCATGAAAAAATGGGTAAAGAGCAGGAACGGACAACAGACCATCGTCATACTGTCCTTCATGATCATTCCCCTGCTTTTGCTGTTCGTGTTCACCTATCTTCCTTTTGGAGAGATGGTAAAATTCAGTTTTTATAAAATGAAATATGCTACCCCGGTAGACAAAAGACAGTTTGTAGGATTTCGGAACTACATCGACGTATTTAAGAAAGATGAATGCTTCAGTGCTTTGAAGCTGAGCCTTTATTACATGGCAGGCGCAATGGTGCAGCTGGTACTTGCGTTGTACCTGGCAACGATCCTTAGCTTTAAGACCAAGTTTGGCAATATGTTCAAGGGATTCATGTTCTTCCCTTATCTGATCAGTGGTATTGCCATTGGATTTATCTTCAAATTCTTCTACACCAGAGGATTTGTATTCGATACGGTATTACAGTGGTGTGGATTTAACTTAGAAAGTCTTCCGTTCTGGCTGAAGGACAAGAGCGTTAACAATATCTCTTTGGTGGCTTCCTCGGTATGGCGTTATTACGGCAACAACATGGTACTTTTCATCGGTGCCATCATGTCTGTGGACTCCGAGATGTACGAGGCAGCAGAGCTGGACGGTGCCAATAAATTTCAACAGTTTATACATATTATCTTACCCAGCATTAAGACCATCGTTACGCTGAACGTGATCCTGTCTATCACAGGTTCCCTGAGTGCTTTCGATCCTCCCTACGTTATCACCAAGGGTGGCGGCGGAACCGCAACCTACTTCGTATTGATGGACAAGATCGCACATACCAACCAGCAGGTAGGTCTGGCGTCTGCTATGGCGGTGGTACTGTTACTGATCATTTTTGCAGCAACAATTTTACAAAAGCTTTTCTTCAAACTGGTATTTAGAAGCTCCGATGCGGATAATGAAGAATATACCAGAAGAAAACGGCTCAGAAGAGAGAGAAGATGGAAGAAGGAGGCAGTGTAAAATGGCAAAGATGAAAACTAACCACAAACATTACAGCGCAGGCGCTGTCATCTGGATCATCATTAAATATTTCAGCCTGGTATTTTTCTCCTTCGTGGCACTTTTGCCTATTGTATCCTGTGTCATCACAGCATTCAAGACCGATGCAGAATATCAGAGCACCAATGTTATGACCCTGCCGGAAAGCTGGCTGAACTTCCAGAACTTTATTGATGCATTTAACCGTGCCAATATGGGCAGAGCCTATCTGAATTCAGCGATCATCCTGGTATTTGTACTGTTAGGCTCCGTCCTGGTGGGAACACAGCTCGCTTATGTACTGAACCGGTTCAAGTTTCCCGGCAACGGACTGATCCGCAGCCTGTTCCTGTTCGCAACCCTCCTTCCCGGAATTGCCATGCAGGTATCTGTGTACCAGATCATGAGTAACCTTGGATTTATCAATCATCTGTATGGTTATATCATTATGAGTATGGGTACGGATGTTATCTCCATCTACATCTTCATCCAGTTCATGGAAAACATTTCGGTATCGTTGGATGAATCCGCATTTATCGACGGAGCCTCCTATTTTACCATTTACTGGAAGATCATTCTTCCGCTTCTGAAGCCCGCTATCGTAACTTCAATGGTGCTTAAGGGAGTAGGCGTATATAACGAGTATTATTGCGCCAGTCTGTATCTGCAGGACAAGAGGACTCTCGGTGTGGTAGCAACCTCCCTGTATACCTTCACCGGACCTCTTGGAAGCAAATACAATCTGATCTGTGCAGGTGTACTGATGTCTCTGCTGCCTGCATTGATCGTATTCCTGCTCTGTCAGAAACAGATTTACAGTGGAATCACCTCCGGCGCTGTCAAAGGTTAATACAAAGGAGAGTGTGGAACATGAAAAATGCGGAAACAAAGAAAATGAGAGAAGAGATCAAAAAGCATCTGACCGAAGGAATCATTCCTTTCTGGAAAGGGATGCGGGATGACGAGTTCGGCGGTTATTACGGTTTTCTGGACTACGATCTGAATCTGGATAAAAAAGCAGAAAAAGGCTGTATCCTGAACAGCAGGATCACCTGGTTCTTCTCCAACGCATATACACTGTTGAAGGACGAGAGTCTGTTGGAGGAAGCAAAGCACGGCTACGATTTCCTGAAAGACCATTGTCTGGACAAAGAATATGGCGGTATCTACTGGTCCCTAAACTATGACGGAACCCCGAAGGATACCACAAAACATACCTACAATCAGGCATTCTGCATCTACGCGCTGTCCTCTTACTATGAGGCCAGCGGGGATGCAGAAGCCCTGGAGCTGGCGAAAAAGCTGTTTACTCTGATTGAGACTACGTGTATGGATGAGGTGGGATATCTGGAAGCATTCACCAGAGACTTTAAACCGGAATCCAATGAGAAATTGTCGGAGAACGGTGTTCTGGCAGACAAGACCATGAATACCCTGCTTCATGTTTTTGAAGCTTATACGGAGCTGTACCGGGTATCCGGGGATGAAAAAGTGCGCAGACGCCTTCTGTGGATCATGGATGTGTTCGCTGAGAAAGTTTATAATCCGAAGCTCCACAGACAGGAAGTATTTTTCGATAAGCATTATAATACCATTCTGAATCTGCATTCCTACGGCCACGACATCGAGACGGCATGGCTGATCGACAGAGGCTGCAAGGTTCTGGATGATCCGGAACTGACTCAGAAGATGTATGTCATCACCAGAGACCTTACCGCACAGATCTATAAGGTGGCATTCGACGGACACTCTCTGGCCAATGAATGTGACAGAGGTGTCGTGAATGTACACAGAGTCTGGTGGGTACAGGCGGAGACCGTGATCGGTTTCTTAAACGGCTATGAGAAAGAGCCGGAGAAAACGGAATATCTGGAAGCCGCAGAGAAGGAATGGGCATTTATCAGAGATCATGTGATCGATAAGAGACCCGGTTCCGAATGGTTCTGGGAAGTGGATCCGGAAGGCAATCCGTACCCCGGCCGTCCTATCGTGGAGCCTTGGAAGTGCCCTTACCATAACGGCAGAATGTGCATGGAGGTTATGAAGCGTATTCCCGAATAAAACTGTAACGGGAGACCTCCAGGAGGTCATGAAACGTATTCCAGAATAATTGATTTATTTTAAGAGAGGATACCTAATATGTTAGAGCGTTATTACATAGAAAAAGAGAAGCAGGAGAAGCTGCTTTCCCGGAAAAATGTAAAGTCTGATTTCTACAACGGTATTTATGACCGTTATGAATATCCGGTTCTGACCAGAGAACATATTCCCCTGACCTGGAGATATGATCTCAATCCCAAGACCAACCCCTATTTCATGGAGCGCCTTGGAATCAATGCGGTCATGAATTCCGGTGCGATTGAATTAAACGGTAAGTATTATCTGGTAGCCCGTATCGAAGGCAACGACAGAAAGTCTTTCTTCGGTGTGGCAGAGAGTGACAACGGTGTCGATGGATTCCGTTTCTGGGATTATCCCATTCTGTTAGATGATACCTGTCCGGAAGAGACCAATGTGTACGACATGCGTCTCACCAAGCATGAAGATGGTTACATCTACGGTGTGTTCTGTTCCGAGAGCAAGGATACCTCCGTAAATGATCTGTCCGCAGCAGTAGCAGCTGCCGGTATTGTAAGAACCAAAGACTTAAAGCACTGGGAGAGACTGGAGAATTTAAAGACCCTTCGTTCTCCCCAGCAGAGAAATGTAGTGCTGCATCCGGAATTCGTGGATGGCAAATATGCTTTCTACACCAGACCGATGGATGACTTCATCGAGACCGGAAGCGGCGGAGGAATCGGTTTCGGACTGTGCGACGACATTACCCATGCAGTCATCGACGAAGAGCGAATGACCAGCCTGCGGAAATATCACACCATCACCGAGGCCAAAAACGGTGCGGGAGCTACCCCCATCAAGACAGACAGAGGTTGGATACATATCGCACATGGAGTTCGTAATACCGCAGCCGGTTTACGTTACGTCATTTATGTTTTTGCTACGGACCTGAAGGATCCGGCAAAAGTGATCGCAGAGCCTTCGGGTCTGCTGATCGGTCCCAGAGGGGAAGAGAGAGTGGGAGATGTTTCAAACGTAGTATTTACCAATGGCGCAATCGCAAATGGGAAGGGGGAAGTCTTTATCTACTATGCATCCAGCGATACCCGCATGCATGTGGCAACTACTACTATAGACAAGCTTGTGGATTATGTATTCAACACCCCTTCCGATCCAGGAAGAAGCGTGGAGTGTGTGGCACAGAGATGTGAACTCATCCGCAGAAATGAAGAGTTCTTAAAACAGGAAGCAAGATAAATAATACAGAAATGAGGTAACTCGAATGAGCAAAGTTAAGATGATCAGCCCTGCAGTACCTAATGTACCCTGGCAGGATAAACCGGAAGGACATACCGGTGCACCGGTATGGAGATACAGTGAGAACCCTATTATTGGCAGAAATCCCGTAGAAGGAGTAGCCAGAATCTTCAACAGTGCGGTAATGCCCTATGGCGATGAATTCATTGGCGTGTTCCGCGGTGAACAGGTCAACGGTATTCCCTATATTTATTTAGGACGCAGCAAGGATGCTATTCACTGGGATTTTGATAAGAATAAGATCCAGTTCGTAGATGAAGAAGGCAAGCCTTTCATGCCGATTTATGCATATGATCCCAGACTGGTAAAGGTAGAAGATACCTACTATATCATCTGGTGTCAGGATTTCTACGGCGCAGCCATCGGTATTGCGAAAACCACGGATTTCAAGACGTTTACCAGAATCGAGAATCCGTTCCTTCCTTTTAACCGTAACGCCGTACTGTTCCCCAGAAAAGTACACGGCAATTTCATGATGCTGTCCCGCCCTTCCGACAGCGGACATACACCTTTCGGAGATATCTTTGTCAGTGAGAGCCCGGATATGGTATACTGGGGCAAACACAGACATGTGATGGGAAAGTCTTCCGAATGGTGGGAGTCCTTAAAGATCGGTGGCGGTGCAGCTCCCATTGAGACTTCCGAAGGGTGGCTATTGTTCTATCATGGTGTGAGCGGAACCTGTAACGGTTATGTCTATTCCATCGGTGGAGCAATACTGGATATTGACAACCCGTCCATCGTAAAATATCGTTGTGAGAACTTCCTGCTGACACCGGAAGAGTGGTATGAGGAGAGAGGATTTGTACCGAATGTATGCTTCCCCTGCGCTACCATCCATGATTCCGAGAGCGGCAAGATCGCCATTTACTATGGCGCAGCAGACAGCTACGTAGGGCTGGCATTTACGACCATCGATGAAGTGGTTGACTATATCAAAGAACACAGCGTGGTCACAACAAGCGATACAGAAGAAGGCAGAAGATAGAATCACGGGACCCGCGTAAAGCGGGTCCTTTTTAAGTGATGGAGACAGCGTATGATGGAAAAAGAGGAATTATATGCCAGAATCGAAGAACTGGAAAGAGAACTGGCAGAAGAACGTATCAGGAGGAAGATTACCGAGGACAATTCCGACTGTGCGCTGTGGGAGTATGAATATGCAGGGAATGTCAGGGAGCGGGAAAAGGATACAGAAAAGCCGGAACCGGACATTGCCGGAATGGAGACAACGGAAAGCTTTTCGATAAAACTGGAACAGATCCTGCCCTGGCAGGACGGTCAGTATGCAGAGGTATTTCTGGGCATCCGGGATTACGATGAGATTTCCGCGAAGATGAGTGAGGAAGTGAAAAACAGCCTTCTGTACCATCTGGGGACGCACATTCAAAAGCACCTGAAGGGACAGGAAATGGTGTGCCATGTGAAAAAGGATGAGTTCCTATTGTTGTTGGACAATCATGTGGAAGCTGCGGCAGAGAAGATCGGTCATATTATGATCATGTTCGAAGCTATGATCGGAGATAAATACCCCGATGTATCGATCAACCTGTACAGCGGCATTTATTATCTGGAGTCCAGAGGATACCGCCCGGAGGAAATTTTCCGCATCGGCAAGACTCTGAAAAACAAGGCGAAACGTTATTGCACTCTGGAAAACAGCATCTATGAGAACCGCAAGAGTGCGGGGAACATCATTGATAAAGAAGCCGGAATCCTGAACCGGGGCAACCTGACCAGACTGAAAGGTTTTATGAACCGTGCAGCCAAAGGAGAGCGGCTTACGGTAGGATTTATCGGCGGTTCCATTACCCAGGGATTTTCCGCTACGGATCCGGAAAAATGTTATGCGGCAAGGACATTTGGCTGGCTGAAAAAGGTATTTCCCAATACGGAATTTGATTATGTGAACGCCGGAATCGGAGCTACCGATTCCCAGTTCGGCGCGGCGAGAGTACAGGAAGACCTGCTTCAGCGGCTACCGGATCTGGTATTTG
>OJMN01001169.1_pt1 | contig 15582 bp, 7 predicted proteins | sample 1597261 | NCBI WGS metagenome assembly OJMN01 (sample SAMEA2452130, study PRJEB22498) | human gut metagenome | biome: human feces; feature: human gut; material: feces | place: Australia | collected 2012 | reverse complement strand
CATCAATGCAATCGGTCCGTATGATCCCAAGCCGTTCACCAATGTATTGGAAATATATTCCGAAGCTCCCGTTTTCTCCAATGCCAGAGACATAGGAAGCATAGCTGCAATCAATACAATACTCTCCCAGTTGATCGTTTTATAAGCTGCTTCTACATTACGGAAACATCCGGTTAATACCATCAATATACCCGCTATCATAACGGCTGTAACCGGAGCAACCGGAATAAAATCGAATACCATCATTACTACCATTAATACCATAATAGCAGCCGCTACCGGAGCTTTATAATCTAATGTAACTTTAGCCGCTTCCGCCAAAGGTTGTCCCAAAACAACCCAATCAGAATCTTCCTTGCTAAGACGAGCTATATTATTCCACGTTCCCTGAACCAGAAGCACATCACCACTATGAATCCGCTCATTTCCCAAATCCTGCAACAAGTATTCCTTTTTACGACGGATTCCTAATACGTTCACATTAAACTTATCACGAAAACCGGCTTCCTTAATTGTTTGGTTTATCAAATTAGAAGCTGGCATCAACACTATTTCAGCAATACCGATGTCATAAAAATCCAGAGAGTTAGTTGCGCTTTGAGTTTCTTCCGTTGCATGGTCACCTAAAATCTCTAGCAGGAAATCTTCTGCAAAAAGCTGTACCTTATCAAATTCTCCTGTCACATACAAAATATCCTCGGCTTGCAACATCGTGTCCGGTGCAGCAAACTTCTGGGTAATCGTTTTCAGAAAACGATGTTGCGATGCATCACCACGACGCACTTCCATGATATTCAAACCATATTTGCGACGAATATCCAAGTCAATAATCGTCTTGCCCAAAAGCCGGGAATCTTTTATTACCTGCAAACGAAACAGATTGCTAGAAAGCCCATATTCATTTACCAACTGTTTCAGTGACTTACCCGAACGTTTATTATCATCTTTCTGGCCTTTTTTAGAAAGAAACCATTTGCTAAGTGGCATCAATACCAGCGTACCGACAATCACACAGACAATGCCGACAGGCAGGAAAGAGAAGAAGGAAAGCGGTTCAAGTCCGGCAGAAGTCAACGTATTTTGTATCACAAGGTTCGGCGGAGTACCGATTAAAGTCATCATACCTCCCATACTACTTGCAAAAGCCAACGGCATCAACAGCCTACTCGGATTCATACCGGCACTCATTGCCAGACTGACAACAATAGGAAGCATCAAAGCTACCGTTCCGGTATTGCTGACAAAAGCGCCGATGAAGGCAGTCACCAGTACAATAAGAATAAAAAGCTTTAATTCGCTGTCACCGGCTAATTTTAGAATACGACTACTGATCATCTTCGCCAAACCCGTCTGAAAAATGGCACCGCCCACAACGAACAATCCTATCATCATGATCACGACGGAATTGGAGAAACCGGTCAATGCTTCCTCCGGAGTTAGAATACCGAATATAATTAGTAACACCAAAGCACAAAGCGCCACCAAATCCGAACGCACTTTGCCACTCATAAAGAATATCGCAGAAAGGAATAAAACAATGAGAGTAATATACATATAGATATAAAATTTGTCAGTTATTAAACAATTCAACAGTGATTTTTGTTCTAAGGCGTCGCAAATATCACAAAAATCAGCACAATGAACAATAGGGTGAATCCTTTTTGAACTAAATAAGCGACAAATATCTCACTAAATTATAAATAAAGTATAGATTATTAGCATTATATTTATAACTTTGAATCCGGGAATGATATCATGGGATCACCTCTTTTATCAGTTAAATTCTATAACAACAATGGGAAACGACAACACAATTACAGGCACCTTCAATGGAACAATCCACCTGGAATACCTGCCATGCATCAATTATGCAATGATACACAACCATGTACCTTCATGCAATTTCTGCGAACTAATGAACAGTGATGAAGTCGATTGGAACAATATCAAAGTTTCGATAGATGGAGAACTAATTAATTACTCAGAGAGTATTCTCGAAGTCATTCCGCACGGACAGAACATTCAAATCAACAACCTGGAAATATCACCTGAAAGTGTAAAATTAATCGAATTGACAGAAGGCATCGATACTATCTTTCATCTGGTTATTACGATTTCCGGTGAGATAGCCCATCAGCAAACATTTCCCATCAAACTGATGGCATACGATCAGTGGACCGGTTCCAGGATTATGCCCGAACTCTTAGCTACATTTGTTACTCCCAATCATCCCATACTTTCAAGAATAAGCGTAAAAGCCTCACAATTCCTCGAAAAGTGGACCGGAAACTCTGCCTTAGACGAGTATCAGACACAGGACCCCAACCGAGTACGTGCACAGGTAGCTGCTATTTATGAAGCTCTCCGGTCTGAGTCTTTAATATATTCTACAGTTCCAGCCAGCTTTGAAACTTCGGGGCAGCGTATCCGCTTGGTAGATAATGTACTCACCAGCAAACTAGGTACATGTATAGACCTGACTTTACTCTATGCTTCCTGTCTGGAAGCCAATGGCATTCATCCTCTTTTAGTCTTGTTGAAAGGACATATATTGGTAGGTGCATGGCTTACAGAAGATATTTATCATCAAACCGTAGGCGATGATGCTTCCTTTCTACTCAAAGGGAGTGCAAATGGCATCAGCGACATTGTATTAGTAGAGACAACCGCACTGGCATCTTCTCAAAATATTTCATTTGAAGAAGCTGCTACAATGGCTCAGAGAGAACTCAAAGAAGAAAACAGATTCGAGCTGTTTATCGATGTATATAGGTGCAGACTGGATAAAATCCGTCCATTGCCACAACGCATAAACCATAACGGTGAATGGCAAATAGAAAACAGCGGAATAGAACATGAGAATGTAACCCAAAGAATACACCGACTGGACCGGTATGAAATAAAACTGGAGGACAGCAAGGATGAAATAACCAAGCAGATTATTTGGGAAAGAAAACTACTGGACTTTTCTCTACGCAATAATCTGATCAACATCCGGCTTGGCAGAAGAGTTATACCATTCATATCTTTCGAAATTGATCATCTGGAAGATCATCTGCAAGCCGGAGAAAACTACCAGATATTATCCAGCCCTACTAAAAGTAAAATAGAACCGGGTGAGACAGGGCTCTATGATTCTTCTTTATGGAAAGAGAATTTGGAAGAATTAGTAATCAGCGAGCTGAGAAACAAAAAACTCCGTTCTTATCTGACAGAAAGCGAACTACAAAACTCACTCAAATTTGTATACCGTACATCGCGAACCGCCATTGAAGAAAATGGTGCAAATTCACTGTTCCTCGTTTTAGGAATACTGAAGTGGTATGAGTCTCCTAAGAGTGTGAAACCACGCTTTGCTCCTATCTTATTGTTACCGGTAGACATTGTGCGTCGTGGAGGTTCAAGTGGATATATTATCCGTACCAGAGACGAAGAAATTATATTGAACATAACTCTCGTCGAACTATTGAAACAACAGTTCAGTGTTAATCTTTCCGGGTTGAATCCGTTGCCAAAAGATGATAGTGGCGTAGACGTGAAAAAGATATTCGCTACGATTCGTACCTGCATTCGTAATATGAAAGGTTGGGATGTAGTGGAAGAATCAATGTTGGGGCTATTCTCATTCAACAAGTTTGTCATGTGGAATGATATTCATACCAATGCAGACAAATTGAAAGAGAACGCCATTATAGCCAGTCTGATGGAAAATCGTATTCAATGGCAGGATACGACTCCGGAGATTAACGCCAGAGAAATAGACAAAAATCTTGAACCTCTCCATTTTGCCATTCCTGTTGATGTCGATTCTTCGCAGTTGGAAGCCGTTATTGAATCAGGAGAAGGAAAGAGCTTCATATTGCATGGACCTCCGGGAACCGGTAAATCACAGACCATTACCAATATGATAGCCAATGCCCTGTACAAAGGAAAACGTGTGCTGTTTGTAGCAGAAAAGATGGCGGCACTTTCTGTAGTACAAAACCGTCTGACTAAGATAGGATTAGATCCGTTCTGTCTGGAACTACATTCTAATAAGGTCACTAAATCTCATTTTCTGGCTCAGCTTCAGAAGGCTATAGAAGTCATTCACATTCAGTCTCCAGCCGAGTTTGAAAGCACTTCAAAGCAATTATTTGAGCGTAGAAAGAAATTAATCGATTATATGGAAGCATTGCATCATCCCCATGCTTCCGGCTTTTCTCTTTATGATTGCATTACAAACTACTTATCGATACAGGGAGATGAATTGTCTATCGACTTTTCTCTGTTTCCCTCTATCACCAAAAATCAACTGACAGACTTTTGCGAAAATATCCAGGAACTGGATACAGTTTTTCAGATAACAGGGCATCCGCAAGATCACCCGTTAAAGGGACTGGAGCCATACGATACTTCCATAGAAAGCTCTCAGAAATTACAAGCCGGAATCAGGCGCTTTATTAATTTATTCAGCTCGATTACCGCTAATAGAAAGTTGCTTTCAAATAGTCTGGGAATCTCGATACCTGATAATTGGGATGGAATCAACTGGATGGGCAAGATAAGTAACCAGCTTCTGTCCATCCCATATCTGAATAAAACGTTATTGGAGATGGGTGGTAATACCGACTTGATAGAAGAATGGAAAGATATTGTCCTGTCCGGTCGTAAACGAGATCAGTTACAAGCTGAACTGGGTAAAGAGTATGCACCTCAAATTCTGGGAGAAAATGCATTTGCCCTCCAACAAGAATGGAAAGCTATCGAATTGAAATGGTTCTTACCTAAATTCTTTGCCAAACGTTCTTATCTGAAAAAGCTCAGACTTTACAATATAAGTTTGCAGGCAGCACAAATACCAAGCCTGTTAGAAAAGCTCAATGCTTATCAAAAGAATAATAAGATCATTCAAGAACAATCTTCCGAATTATCATCTTCTTTCGGCTTCTTAGGAAGAAAGAGCAAAGAGAAATGGGATGATATTGATTCTATACTTAAGAATCTTCCGATAATTTACAACACTTTATCGGAATACGCAGCAATCGTTCAACAGCCATTCGCAGAAGTTCTGAATCAATTTGCAAATAAAATCAGTATTGACTGGAACGCATTCCAACAGTCTAATAAAGATACATTCAGGCAACTAATCGATACATCCAACGAGTTGAATACGGTTCTCAATGAAATAAAAGGTTTATGCTACATACAACTGCCGGATAATAATCTTGAAGTGAAACTACCGGTTCTACTGAATACCTGGTTAACTCACTTCAATAAGATTAAAGATTGGGGACAATGGTGCATCCGTAAGAGAGAATTGGAATCTCTGCATTTAACCGTAGTTATCAACTATATAACAGATAAGCATAAAAGCGGATCGGAAGCTTCTAATGCGTATATGAAAGGCGTTTATCACCAATTAGCTCTAAAAACCGTTGATGCGGACGAAACTTTACGCCTTTTCAACGGGTTGCTATTTGAGGAAATGATCAGTAAATACAAACAACTGACTATCGATTTTCAGGAGTTGAGTAAAAAAGAACTATACTGTAGATTAGCAGCCAGAATACCATCACTAACAATGGAAGCTGCCTCCAGTTCCGAAATAGGAATTCTAAAAAGGAACATTTCAAATGGAGGACGTGGCACATCTATCCGGAGAATTATAGACCAGATACCAACTCTGTTGCCCAAGCTATGTCCATGCATGTTGATGAGTCCGATATCAGTGGCTCAGTATATCGATCTGGATGCAGAGAAGTTCGATCTTGTTATTTTCGACGAAGCATCACAGATGCCTACCAGCGAGGCAGTCGGTGCAATAGCCCGCGGCAACGCATTAGTCGTAGTAGGTGATCCCAAGCAAATGCCTCCGACAAGTTTCTTCTCCTCTTCACAAGTAGACGAGGAAGAAGCTGAATTTGACGATATGGAGAGCATTCTGGATGATTGCATCTCGTTATCCATTCCATCCCGTTATCTGACTTGGCACTATCGGAGCAAACACGAAAGTCTGATTGCTTTCAGTAATTCTCAGTATTACAATGGAAAGCTATATACTTTTCCTTCTGTGGATGACAGAGTTTCAAAAGTACGTTTAGTTCAGGTAGATGGTACATATGATAAAGGACGTACACGCAGCAATCATGCCGAAGCTGAAGCCATTGTGAAAGAAATACTGAACCGGCTACGTACACCTGAAGTTCCTGAAAAAAGCATAGGCGTCGTATCTTTCAGCCAAGTACAGCAAAATTTGATAGAAGATATGCTCATTGAGGAACTGAACAAATATCCCGAATTGGAAGAAAAAGCTTTCCAAAGTAATGAGCCTATTTTCATCAAGAATCTGGAGAATGTACAAGGTGATGAACGGGATATTATTCTTTTCTCTATAGGATACGGTCCGGACAGGAATGGCAATGTATCTATGAATTTCGGACCATTGAATAATCAAGGTGGCGAACGTCGTCTGAATGTAGCCGTATCGCGTGCACGTTATGAAATGATTATCTTCTCAACCTTACGCTCCGAACAAATAGATTTGAAACGTACAAAGTCCAAAGGTGTGGAAGGCTTAAAGAGGTTTCTTGAATTTGCAGAACGCGGCACCTCACCTGTTCCGGCCATCCAACTACAGAACCTGCAACAAAGTAATCTTATTACTTTAATTGCACAGGAACTTACTCAGCGTGGTTATAAAGTGGATACTCTGGTAGGACGGTCAAACTTTAAGGTGGATTTAGCGATTGTCAATCCATTGCAACCGGATACATATATCCTAGGGATATTGTGTGACGGCAGAAACTATTATGAAACCAAGACTACAAGGGACCGTGAAATAGTACAACCGAATGTTTTGCAGATGCTCCACTGGAATGTAATGCGTGTATGGTCCGTCGACTGGTTTGAACATAAGGAGAACGTCGTGGAGCGCATTATCAAAAAGCTGGAAGATTTAAAAAACACAAAAGTAGAAGAACAGCCTCCTCTTCCGATAGAGAATAATGTTCTGAAAACATTCAGTATAGAGAATGAACCTGTTGTAGAGTTAGTGAACAATCGAGAAAGAGAATATATATTTGCTGACTTGCCCGATATAGGCTACAGTACAGATATCGATACCGTAATGGCTTCCTCCTATCAAGTTAAAAAACAACTTCAACAAATAGTCAAGATTGAACAACCCATAACAAATACTCTGCTATATAAAAGAATATTACGAATTTGGAATCTAACAAGGGTTACCACCCGTTTACAGGTATTTATCGACAATCTTCTTGAAGATGCATATAAAGACCCTTTATCGGGAGATACTATAATTTACTGGGAAGATGAAGAGAAAGCTAAAGACTGCGACTTTTACCGCATCAACTCCAAACGCGATATTCTGGATATTCCAATCCTAGAAGTAATGAGCGCCGCCCGCTATGCCATAGAGCAACAGATATCTATGCCGACTGAAGATCTGAAACGGCTGACTTCCCAGCTTCTCGGTTTCAGTAGGAAAGGAAACAATCTAGATATGGTAACGGAACAGACTATACAATTGCTGATTGATCAAGGAATATTCAGCCATGCGAACGGAATGGTATCCATGAACAATTAGGGTTCATGGATACTTTTTTCCGAAAGGGAAAACAATATGTCTACCTAATAGTCTTCGATAGTGGAATTTCCGAATATATCTTTTTTGATAATCTGCTTGTGCCCTTTATTGTCTTCAGTAATAGTATTGCCAAAGATATCTTTTTTGATCGTTTTCTTATTGCCATTATCATCCTCAATAATGGTATTACCAAAGATATCTTCTTTGATCGTTTTTCTATGACCATTATTATCCTCAATAATGGTATTGCCAAAGATATCTTCTTTAATCGTTTTTCTATGACCGTTATTATCCTCGATAATGGTATTGTCAAAGATATCTTTTTTAATCGTTTTCTTATGGCCGTTATTGTCTTCGATAATAGTATTCCCTAAAATATCTTCTTTAATAGTTTTCTTATTACCATTATTGTTCTCAATAGTAATATTTCCTAAAATGTCTTTTTTGATTGTAATCTTATCACCATTATTACCTTCAATAATAATATTTCCCAGAATATCTTCTTTTATAGTTTTCTTATGACCGTTATTGTCTTCGATAATAGTATTTCCCAAAATATCTTTTTTAATCGTAATTTTATTACCATTATCATCTTCAATGATCGTATTACCTAAAATGTCTTTTTTGACTGTTTTCTTTTCTTGATTGACTATCGAATATTCGTAACTATCCTCGATAGAATTAACACTATAGCTCTTCGTTATATGGGGAGCTAAAACAAACTGAACTGTAAATAGGATAAATAGAATCTTTTTCATGGCGTATTTCTTTTGGTTTGTAACAAAAGTAATATGGGAAAATGATAACTAACTGGTGAATTCTATAATTATTGATAGGGAAAAACCTAAAATTAATACTTTTCATGTGCTACAATCGTATCGTTTTAGGAGGCTCGGACTACAATCGGTCTACACTCGCACGATTTTTCACCCAAATGGCAGGGTAGCTAAGTTACTGAAGGTCAATAAACAACAAATGCCCCGAGTATTTCTACTCAGGGCATTTTGTTCGTTTTGAGGTTCCTGGCGGATTCGAACCGCCGTACACGGTTTTGCAGACCGCTGACTAAGCCACTCATCCAAGGAACCAATCTTTCTCATTTGCGGTTGCAAAGGTAGTACATTTTTTGGAAATTCCAACTATCCGCAGCAATTTTTCTTCTTTTCTTTTTTCGTCGCACTACACTCTGCACGCTTCTCATCCATCAATCGCTTTAAGTCACAACCGGTTACGCAATTTGCACATGGATTACCATTTTCTTTTGTCCGGCGGAAAAAAGCATAAATTCCCCATCCGATCCGGACAATACACAACAGTAACAGGATTGCAACTACCCATTGTTGCCAATTCATCATACAAATAATCCTCCTATTCTATAAATGGCAAATGCCATTACCCACGCAAGCAGCGTGGTATACACTGCCGTAAATAATGCCCATTTCCAGCTACCAGATTCTTGCTTGATTGCTACAATCGTAGCTATACATGGGAAATAGATCAATACAAACACCATATAACAGAAAGCTACCAACGGTGTAATCGGAATACGTTCGGCAAGACTTACGGCATCTGCTTCAGCATCATTCGTATAAAGCACGCCCAGTGTACTTACCACTAATTCCTTAGCGCCCACACCTGAAAGTATACCGATACCAAGTTTCCAGTCAAAACCCAAAGGTGCAATCACCGGCTCCATAGCCTTTCCTATCTGTCCGATGTAGGAATTCTCCTGCTGTTCGGCAACCGTTTCATACGCATCATGGTCAGGATAATATCCCAATGCCCATATTACGATGGAAGCTATCATGATAATACCTCCCATTTTACGAAGATATTGTGCCCCCTTCTCCCACGTGTGACGGAAAATAGCTTTTGCTGTCGGTAAACGGTAAGGCGGAAGCTCCATTACGAACGGAGTATCATCCCCCTTCACCAGAAAACGGCTGAATAAACGCGCCAGCAATACCGCCAACAGAATACCTATTGAATATATTAATAACAGTATCAAACTACCATTGTTCGGAAAAAATGCACCTACCAGCAACAAATAAATAGGCAGGCGGGCACTACATGACATCAACGGATTGACGAGCATGGTAATAAGTCGGCTTTTACGGTTCTCAATAGTGCGCGAAGCCATAATAGCAGGTACGTTACATCCGAAACCCATAATCAGAGGAATGAAGGATTTACCATGCAGCCCCATCTTATGCATAATCTTATCCATGATAAATGCAGCACGCGCCATATAACCGGAGTCTTCCATCAACGATATACAAAAATAAAGAATAAGAATGTTTGGCAGGAAGACAATCACACCACCAACACCACCTACAATACCATCTACCAATAGATCTTTCAACGGTCCGTCCGCCATATTGGCATGTATAAAGTTACCGAGAGTTTCTACCAGCCATTCGATACCCATCATCGGGTATTCGCCAAGCACGAACGTCCCTTCGAACATGAGATACATGAACAGGAAGAAAATGGGGAATCCCCACACACGGTGCGTTACGATAGAGTCTATCACACGTGTAGTATGTTCTTTATCCAAGTGATTATCCACAAAGGTTTCTTTCAGTGCACCGGATATAAAACCATATTTTGCATCGGTAATTGCCTGATCGCAATCCTCATTCAGCACGTCTCGGATACGGCGGCTTTCCTGATCACGGACATCTATGATTTCTTTGCCGTTGGGTAAAGTTTTAATCAGCGTTTCCAAATCCGGATCATTCTCCAGAAGTTTGATGGCAAGAAAGCGGGTAGAATACTTATGACGGATACCCTCATTCTCACTAATCACCCGCTTCACCTCTTCAATGCTGCGTTCCAGTTCAGGACCGTGGTTAATGTGAATATGACGATAGAATCCATGATGACGTACTTCTTCTTCTTTATGGGCCCCACCGGTATAGCCGGGCACATACTCCCGATGCCATTCACGCAGGTCATTCAACACTTCTGCACGTACCTTGCCTTTCTGATCGAGGAAGTCGGCACCTTCGTAAATACTGATAACAACGTGAAAAAGATCTTCGATGCCTTTGCCCGTACGCGAAACGGTAGGAACCATAGGAACACCAAAGAGTTCACTCAGTTTCATGTAATCCAGCGTGTTGCCACTGGCTTCCAGTTCATCGTACATATTGAGCGCCATCACCATACGCACGTTCATGTCAATCAACTGGGTAGTGAGGTACAGATTACGTTCCAGATTGGACGAATCTACCACATTGATAACAATGTCCGGTGTTTCATCAATAATATGATGACGGACATACATTTCTTCAGGACTATATGCTGATAGCGAATATGTACCCGGCAAATCGACTATACGGAAATGATAACCTTGGAAATTAAAATGACCTTCCTTAGCATCCACTGTAACCCCGCTGTAGTTACCAACGTGTTCGTGTGAACCGGAAGCAATATTAAACAGAGAAGTTTTTCCACAATTTGGATTACCCACTAATGCAACATTAATGGTGCGGCGTTTACCAAGAGCGATACGTTTCAGTTCTTCTTCCCCCGGATAAATATCTTCACTCATTCCCGGATGATAATTCGGTTTTGTCACTTGCTCTTTCGCCTCATGTTCGCTGAGTATTTCAATCATCCCTGCCTCCTGGCGGCGCAAAGAGATTTCATACCCCATTACTTTGTATTTTATTGGGTCTTTCAGCGGGGCATTCAGCAAAACCTCTACAGTCTTGCCTTTAATAAAACCCATTTCTACAATTCGTTTGCGGAAACCGCCATGCCCCAGTACTTTAACGATTACACCTTTTTCTCCAGTTTTTAATTCGGATAAACGCATAGTCTTCTCTCTTTCTTTAATTTGGATGCAAAGATAAATGATTTGTATTTAGCCTACAAATTATTTAGATTGTTTTTAAATAAGGAGAAATATTCTCCATTCTCCACTTTGTTCCGAAGAATTAGAAAGAATTCAATCCGTTAATATTATCTTTGCACCATTATGAATATAAAGAAAATAGCGGAATTTATTGATCAGGAGAAGCTTTTCACACGAGAAGACAAAATACTGGTAACGCTGAGTGGCGGAGCGGACTCAGTAGCTTTGTTGCGTCTACTTCTTGCTATGGGGTACACCTGCGAGGCGGCACATTGCAATTTCCATCTGCGGGGCGATGAGTCGGTTCGAGATGAAATGTTTGTCCGCGAACTATGCTTGCAGCTGGAAGTTCCGTTACATGTCCAACATTTCCAAACCACGGAAGAAGCGGAAAAGCGCCACATATCCATTGAAATGGCAGCACGGGAATTACGTTATGCTTGGTTTGAGCAGCTCCGTCTACAACAAGGAGCCAACGTTATCGCCGTGGCCCATCATAAAGATGATAGTGTAGAAACTCTCCTGCTCAACCTTATCCGTGGAACAGGCATCAACGGACTATTGGGTATCCGTCCCAAAAACGGAAACATTGTCCGCCCCTTGTTATGCCTCGACCGGAAAGAAATAACCGAATACCTACAAGAAATCGGACAATCTTACGTAACGGACAGCACTAACCTGCAAGACGAATATACACGCAACAAGATACGCCTCAACCTCTTGCCACTTATGCAGGAAATCAATCCCTCTGTAAAAGAAAGCCTTCTCCGCACTGCAGAACATCTGAATGATGCAGCTCTCTTATATAAAAAAGGAATAGAAGAAGGCAAGCAAAAAGTGCAAACCGAACAAGGTATCCTGATCAGTGTTTTGCTCCAAGAATCTGCACCGGAAACCTTATTATTTGAGATCTTATCTCCATTAGGATTTAACAGTGCACAGATCAAAGATATTTTCACCTCTCTGAATGGGCAACCGGGGAAAATATTCCTCAGTGGAGAATGGCGCGTGATTAAAGATCGAGAGCTTCTACTGTTAGAACCGATCTGTTCAGAAGATGTTTCAACAGTCTTTTCTCCAGATGATCCTGCCCTACCCTTCCGCCTGACAATGGAAGAATTAGAAGTCACGGATGATTTCATCATTCCCCGCAACCGAAATACTGCTTGCTTCGATGCAGACAAACTAAAACAACCTCTCACAGTCAGACGCTACCGACAAGGCGACACATTCGTTCCCTTTGGTATGACTGGGCGAAAAAAGGTCAGTGACTACCTTACTGATCGAAAATTCTCCCTTTCCCGCAAAGAGCAACAATGGGTGCTTTGCAGTGGCTCCCATATCATTTGGTTGATAGGCGAACGTACTGATAATCGTTTCAGAATAGACGACCAAACACGGAAAGTTATTATGCTGAAGTTTATTCCTTATTAATTGCAATGAATATCCTTTAGAAAGCGATATGACAACTTACTCCTTTTTCTTCTTTTGAGAAATAAGGAGAAATAAATATATTCTTATACCGCTTACGGAAGAAAGTCTTTGTAATAGTTGGATAAAGCCAATAAGCCGCCTGAGTACTCAGTATCCCGATTCCGGCTCCGGTAAGCACATCTGTCAGCCAATGACGATTGTTATACATACGAAAGAAGCCTGTACCGGCAGCTACTGCATACCACCTATCCATGGAGAAACGTCCCAATATTCCTTACGCAAAAACTCCGCACCCATAAAAGCGGTTGCGGTATGCCCCGACGGGAAGGAGTTACGGCTACTTCCATCAGGACGCTCTACACTGGCCGTCATTTTAAATGTGTTTACGGTGATACCCATCAGTGCATAGGCAGTAGCAAGGATTATGGTACGATCCGTAAAGCTATGCCTTCCTTTTACACCACACAAATTCAAGCCATAAACAGCAAACATCGGAGCATACTGCGAAAAATCATCAACCGTAAATTTACTGTCAATGTTTTCCCGTAGCTCGTCACGTAACTCCCGGTTCTGATATTGCAGCCAATGGCTTTCCAACCCGATAATCCCCACTCCAATCAAAGTTGCAGGTAAAATGACCTGCCGGATGCGGAAACGGTATGGATTATTATCCATTACCCGAACCGTATCCGTTTTGACAGAATCCTCCTGTGCTTGTCCGATTACTGTAAATGCACAAAGTACAAGTAATATAAGGATTTTACATACTCTCATCATATTCTAACTTCGCTGTGTGTTTTTTGCTCTTGTTTCCACCAAATGTATAAGAAACGCCGATATAGAAAATACGGGGATTACGGCGTTTTTCTACCTTCTGTTTCAGTTCGGGTGTATCAAGCGTATACGACTTCCGATAGGTATCAAACAAATCAGTAACCGAAGCCAATACGGAAAGATTGATACTCGGAATATCATACTTCATACCCAGATTGATACAATAATCGGCATCCCTACGGCCTTGCGGCACCAGTGTGGCAGAACGATAACGTGCATTGAGCTGCATCATATAATGTTTGAACGGTATGAAGTTGGCATTGAACAACGTGCTCCACGAGAAAGTATTCCTGTGTCGTGAAAAGCCCAACTTTTCTGCATTGATCTGATTGAAATATCCGTTTGCATTCCAGTTAAAAGAGAGCCAACGATTGATAGAATAACTCCAGATCAGCTCCAATCCTGCATTGTGACTCTGATCCAAATTCTCTTTAGTAGTCAGCAGTACGCCACCGTCTATGTAGCGTGATACTTCGGTAATCTGATTGGTAAGATAGCGATAATAGACTGTAGTCATCAACGATGCATTTGTATCATTGTGCCACAGCCATCCCGCCTCCACCGAATGTATCTTTTCCGGTTTCAAATCAGGATTACCCGCCGAAAGACTGAGTGGATTGATACGCTCGGCAAATGGATTCATATCACTACCTTCGGGACGGTTCACACGAAGGCTATAGCTTAGTTGGAGTTCATTGTGCTCATTCAGTTTGCGGGAGGCGTGTAACGTAGGATAAATATTGGTATAGTGCTGCCTCGTGATGCTGTCAAGAGAATAAAGATTGTTCCGGATATCAGCATATTCTCCACGCAGTCCGGCCATAAGACTCCACTCTCCCGGATTCATTTCTAAAGTAGCGAAGAAAGAATGAAGGGTGCGATGATGGGTAAAATCACTTGTGCGGTCAAGATCAGGAATGAAAGATGCACCATCCCAATTCTCCACATGGTAATTCTGTTCGGCACGAAGCGCTTCCAGTTCATAACCTGCCGATAGTTTTGTCCATTCCGACAAATGATGCTGCCAATGCACTTTTCCGATATGCAGATAATTGGCATCCCATACCCACTCATTGTCTTTAGTGTCATTCTCCATTTGCATGGTAGAATATTCATTCTGTTCGTCTTCACTTTCGGAAGAATAAGTATAGTTCACACTCCATTCATTGCCCTTTCCATAGGTGTGGGTATAAAGAAAGTTTCCTTCCCACATATTCTCCCTGGCATCAGCCCTGCGATTGCGAAAATAAAAATCTTCCAAATGATGATTTATATCTTCCGTAACAGATTCTATACGCTCACTTCGCAGGAAATGACGGCGATTATAGCTTCCCGAAATTTCCATGACATCATGAGTCGAAAGGTTTACTCCCATTCCAAGTCGTAATGTGTGCGACACGGGACGACCTGTACCGAGAGTTGTCTGGTTAATGTATTCCGTGGGTGATGTACGATTGTCAAAAATACTACGGTCATAGCGATCTTGCCGGAAAGCATAACCGCCAAAGAAATTCACCCCATTGATGCCGTAATTCAAATTCACTCCGGCATTGTAACGGTCGTGGCTACCGGTATTTGCCGTCAAAGTGCCATTCAGTCCCGCTTTGCTCTCCTTTTTCAATACGATGTTGATAATACCGCTCACACCATCGGGTTTATACTCTGCCGAAGGATTAGTAATTACCTCGATACGTTCGATACTGTTTGCGGCAAGTTGATTCAGAGCATCAGTCCGTGTCCTGCCGCTCATCAGTGCGGATGGTTTTCCATTAATAAGGATAGTCACATTCTCATTACCACGCAGGCTGACCGTACCTTCCAAATCCACCTCCACCGAAGGAATATTCTGCATCAAATCGCTTGC
>OJMN01001162.1_pt1 | contig 15615 bp, 14 predicted proteins | sample 1597261 | NCBI WGS metagenome assembly OJMN01 (sample SAMEA2452130, study PRJEB22498) | human gut metagenome | biome: human feces; feature: human gut; material: feces | place: Australia | collected 2012 | reverse complement strand
TCAACCGTTTCAATCGAATCCACAATATTCATTTTTGAAATTTTCCGTAGCGGAATTGCTGTTGCCAGCAAGCAAGCTCCTACTGCCAAGAGGGTTGCTTCAAGAATGGGCATGACAGGGATTGCAACAAGCTGGATGGTGTCGCTCGTGGCCGCCTCAATGAAGATCGTACAAACATATCCCAGTACGCTTCCGATCACAGAGGCAATGATTCCGTAATATGCACCTTCCCAAAGGAAAGTTTTATAAAGGCTACCGGCGCTCATTCCAATGGCCCGCTGCATACCGATTTCTGTTACTCTGGTGTGAATATTTGTGTAAACGGTATTGATGATATTAAGAATACCGATCAGGCCAACGAAAAGGATCAGCCCCCATGCCAGCATTTGAATCTGTGCAAAGCTCTCTTTCAGTTGCTGGTCGGTTTCTTCATACGACAAGAATGTTGTCCCCGGTATTCTGTTACAAAACGCCTCGATAAATGTATCAAAGTTTTCCCTGTCTGCACCCTCGTTCAGTGTAGGCAAAAACTCTGAATAGGTATCTTTTCCCGTCAGGCGTTCATAGATAGCATCATCAACGATCACCTGAACACCATTTGTGAAACCGCCATTTCCAATACCAAGATAACCGTCATAGCCATCCAAGGTTTTCAAAACATTCAGCTCCATTCCCGCAACACAGATGTTTTCTCCGGCCTCTATATTTGTAAATTCAAGAACATCTTCGCCGTAGCTCATGGGAATAGGATTCCTTACTATACAGGCGTTCCCTGATTTCAGTTGTCCAAGCTGTTCTTCTGGTAATTGATCCCCCATAAAATAATCCCAATATTCATCGTTCAATCCGACAACCTGAAAAGTTTCACCGGGTTTCAGTTGAAATTCAAGACTGATTTCATCGAGCAGCCCATTTTCATTTTGTTCGTAAAGCGAAAATTGTATGGCGGCTACACTTTGCACAGCTTCATTTTTCCGCAAAGTGTTCAGATCATCTGTGGTAAATCCAACACTTTCATTTGTGATCTGATAATCTCCTAAATGGTTATCTTGCAGTGCGCTTGCAGCGTTCAGGAGAGAGGAAAACCCTTGCAGGGCAATAAAAACCGTGATACTCATAACAAGGGACAAAATTGTAATTACAGTACGGCCTTTATTTCTCTTTAAGTTCAGGCGGGCATAGTATGCTTCAAAATTATGGATTTTCTTTGTTTTACGCTTTCTGCGGCGAATTTTCAGATTTGTTCCAGACATCGCCATAATGGGAGATACCCTTGCAGCTGATCTGGCTGCTGGTAATGCTGCAAACAACGCAAACGCCAAAGTGATTGCTCCGCTTAAAACCAGTAAGGTTCCATTCAAAGAACTGTTCTCTGCTATTAGAGTTTTCAATTCAGAAGCATCCTGAACCAAGAACAATTCAGGGGAAACCAAGCCGGTAGCTGCCTCTAAAATTCCTCTGGCACTCAAGAAGCCAAGAAGCATACCAATAGGAATCCCAATCAGGCACAATAGGATTACTTCAATTACAATGATCTGATAAAGCTGTCCTTTTTCGCCTCCAATAGCCCGAAGTGTTCCATATCCCTTTATCCGTTTTGATACAGATATTTTCAGAATGTTGTAAATCACAAGACCAGCAGCCAGCAAAATCAAAGTACCCACTAATATCCCTGCGACTGTCATAAAAGAGAATCCCTTATCATTAGCGCCCTCGGAATTTGCAGTATAGGAAATTCCCAAAGCGTTCAAATATACAATATTGTAGCTGGTATCAAGCTCATGGATGTTCAATTCCTTATTGATGTCATCGACAACTGCTTGAAAATTCTTTTTATCGGCAGTCTGAATATCCACATTGTAATAAATATAAGATTCCGGTAGAAGTTGTTCAGCAGTTCCTTCCCCTACAACTCCCGTAACAGTGCCGCTTGTATATCCTAAGTAGTTATTTTTCAATATCCCTGTAAGAACAAATTCTGCTGTATAGGAATAGCTGTCCGCAATGTTGTGGCGAAGATTTTTTTGCAGTGAAAGTGTAATCTTATCTCCAATACCGCCCTCAAAGCCAAGATATTTCAGAATATCTTCCGAAAGAGCTATTTCCATCGGGGCTTCCGGCAGACGACCTTCTTCTACACTGGTACTGGATGGATAGATAGCGGCAGTATCATCCAAATATTCCATCAAACCAAGGGTAAGAGATGGGGAGAGTTCTAAACTTCCCATATAAATAGATTTCCCTACATAGGAAAGACGCTCATCCTGTTCCAGTGCGTGAAGCTGATCTGCATTCATCTGCAAAAAAGTGGCATATCGGTTTCCTCCGATAGCGATGGCCTGCTGTTCCCGCATTGCACTAAGTACGCCAATGGATTGTCCTACAATGGTTGTCATCATAGTAGACAGCACAACGGCAATCAAAATAAGAATAGAAGTGACTTTTTGGGACAGCAGTTCTTTCAATGCTAATGTACGATAAGATTTCATTTCGCTGTCACCTCCGTAAGCACACCATCTACAATCTGAAACTGCCGGTCTGCCATTCGTGCAATACGGCTGTCATGGGTAATGACAACGAGAGCTTTCCCCATCTTTTTCCATACATTTTGAAGCAGTTCCATGACTTCGCCGCCGCTTTTGCTGTCCAGATTTCCCGTAGGCTCATCCGCAAAAATTACATCCGGCTTTGCAATCAAAGCGCGGGCAATGGCTACACGCTGCTGCTGGCCGCCGGATAACTCATGGGGCAGATGTTCCAAGCGGCCCTGAATGCCAAGCAGTTCTGTAAGCTGTTTCAGGTATGCTTCATCCGGTTTTTGTTTATCCAGCAAAAGAGGCATGATAATATTTTCTTTCGCCGTCAGAACCGGAAGCAGATTGAATTGCTGAAAAATAAATCCAATCCGTTTCCGGCGGAATGCCGACAACTCCTTATCGCTGTAACTGTAAATATCTTTACCATCGTAGGTCAGCGAGCCGGAAGATGGCTTATCCAAGCCGGAAAGCAAATGCAGCAGGGTACTTTTTCCGCTTCCCGATGGCCCCATGATGGAAATAAAATCGCTGGATACAATTTCGAGATTTGCACGATCCAAAGCCACCACTCGGTTTTCACCGTCACCATAAATCTTTGATAAATTCTTTGCCTCAATATTCATAAAAAACACTCTCCTTATTTGTGGTATAAGGAGAGTGTAAATGATAAATCTCAAAAATCGCTCAAGGATTACGCGAAATAAAAAATAGCCGTTGCGGATGCACCGCCCCCGGCCCGATTTTCCAAAATCAATCGGCCACCATGTTTTTCACATAAAATTCTGCTGCTGTAAAGCCCCATTCCAAAATGTGAGGAATTACTACTTGTCGTTTCAAAGGGGGTTGGCCCATTCTGCACGAGAGACAGCGGATAACCAGCACCATCATCTTCTACATTCAAGGTCATAGAATCATTTTGCAGCGTTATTTGAATAGAGATTGCTTTTTCTGCAAATCGCGCCGCATTTCCAATCAGATTTTCCGCTACGGTAAGAAATAGCCCGTGATCTATACAAACTGTTCCGCCTGATGGGACTAAAACAGAAACTTTTTTGGATAGCGCCAACAGTCGTGCTGTTTCCTGCAATTCACTCTGCAAAACGGATAGTCTGATTTCTTTTGGCTTAACAGAGAGTTGTTCCAACTTTTGAACACTGCTCATAGCTTCTACATACTGCTCGATCCGTAAAGTGTAACTTTCCAGCCGGTCTATGGTCTGTTCGTCCTGAATACCTTGCCGCAAAAGTTTTACACTTCCTTTTAATACCGTAATCGGGTTACGCAGATCATGGGAAAATGCGGCATTGAGCCGTTTGCGTTCCTCGGCCTGTTGCCACAACAGCCGATTCGATTTCAGAAGTTCACTCCGCATTTCTTCAAAGGCAGCACATAGTTGTCCCATTTCATCGTTAGACAAAATCGGCAGCGAAAAATCCAGATCATTATTCTGAATCCGCATAATGCCATTTTGCAGGCAGGAAATAGGCTGTTTCAATTTGAGATAATAAAAAAGAAAGACTGAAACAATCAATCCGCCTACTGGAAAAAGAATACAGGAAACCGTCTGCACAATGTTTAGGGTAGCCAAAATACGCTGTTGTGACACCGTAGGAGATGGCAAAGGTACAACAGAGCCATCCGACAAGATTTCTACACCACCTAAAGGATAATGGTTTTCAATGCCTCGGCATAGGAAGATAACTGCCCCAAGCAGGAGAAATGCCACTGCCAAACAGGAGAGGGATAATAGCAGGAAAGATTTCTTTAGTCCCATATTTTTTAGGCGTTCCACCGATAACCACACCCCCAAACCGTTTCAATGTAATTATGCAATGTATGTGCTGCAAATTTAGCGCGTATTTTCCGAATATGCTCCATAATTGTATCGCTGTTTCCGTCCCCATCCAAGCCCCACACAAGCTCATAAATTCGCTCACGGTCAAAAACCTGTCCTGCATTGAGGGATAAAAGTTCTACAATCTCAAACTCCCTCTTAGATAGCGGGATGTTCTGATTATTGATTGTAACTGTTCGGGCGGAATAATCCAGTATCAATTTACCAAAGAAGCGCACTGCCGAATTATTTTGGCGTCGCTGCTCCCGGCGCAGATGTGCGGCAATACGCGCTCCCAATTCATCCAAATCAAAGGGCTTGACGATATAATCATCCGCCCCAGCCTGAAATCCAATGATCTTATCGCTGGATTCAATACGAGCAGTCAAAAAAAGAATGGGACAGGCAATGTGTTCCCGTATCTGCTGGCATACAGTCAGACCATCCATTCCCGGCATATTGATGTCCAATAAAATTAAATCTGGTTTGCAGGCTACTTTTTTGAGCGCTTCTTGTCCGCTATAAGCAGTCAGAATATCATATTGTGTTTGAAAATAACTCTGTATCATATCAACAATACCGCGTTCATCATCAACGATCAGTAATTTAGGATTCAAAATCATGCACCTCCGTTCTTTATATGATATATGGTAAATCTCAAAAATTCCTCAACTTTCTATGAAACCACAGCCGCTACCATACATTATACGATATTCAGAACAAGCATTGAAGATAAAGGGATTAAAAAAATGGCGGGCAGTATTTACAAAAGTTCTTTTGAAATATATTTGCCCGCCAATCTCATGTAATAATTATTCCGTCACTCTGATCTGCTCTACAAGAGATTGTTTTCTCAGACTCCCCGTTGTATAAGAAATCAAGATAAACTGCACAATCAACAGGATTGCCAAATATAGCAAGATAACCAGCCAAGGGAATGAATAATCGAAATATACTGCCCTCTTCCTCTGATCTCATCACATAAATGCAGACCGTTCCCATCCGGCAGATTAATATCCAACAGAGCAATATCAAATTCACTCTTTTTCAATCGTTCTACTGCATCCTGAAAACTGTATACAGAGGTTACTTCATAACCATCTGCAGTAAGATCATAAGCCAGCGTTTTATTTAATACTTTGTCATCTTCTACAATTAAAATCTTCCTCAATCCAGATTCTTCCTTTCCCATCTTCTAAACTTATCGCTATTTTAAACCTCAAATGTTACAGAAATGTCCTAAATACCGTTTTTCTGATGTTCATCCTTCCAAAACATAGATTGATTATATCCTATTTTCTTTCAGAAAAAAATGTTTTCCATAAAAAATGCTTTTGCCGAAATATTCCACACTTTTCAGCAAAAGCACTGTTGTCTTATTCCATTGCCCGCATTTGTTCAATCAGGGATTGTTTTTTCTGTCTGCGGATTGTCCAAACGGATAAAATAAGCTCTACTGTCACAAGTACTACTACATATACTCCCATCTGCAACCAAGGAAATTCGTAAGGAAGGATTTGTCCAGCGTAAGCACTGATACTGAATTTTCTCCATACCAGAAGCGTAATTGGCAGTCCAATGGCAAGCATAAGCAAAATACTGCTAACCACATACCCCATTCCTTCCCATACCGTCATTTGCGCTAATTGTTTCGGCGCTAACCCGATCGAACGCAACACGCTATTTTCTTGTCTGCGCGAATATTGATTGGAAAGTGTGGTATTGATAAGGTTGATCACACCAAACAAAAAGATGAACCATGAAATCACCTGCATTATGCCATATGCTACATTCATATACCCAAAACTATCTACTCGATCCTCAAAGGTATCTAAACCAATATCGGTATGCGAAATAGCAAGATTCTCCAAAGCCTTTCCCACTTTTTCCGATTTATCCGGATCGCAGACAATGTCCCAGGAGTAATCAAAATTAGTTACATCCGGTATTAATTCCTGAAACAGTTCTTCCGGCAAAAACATCATTGGTCCGTCCACTCCGATTGGACCATGTCCACTGGCAAAAATAGTTTTTTCCGGATTAAAAAAACCTGATATGGTTACAGGAATTGTTTTCTCTCCCAATGAAAGTTCTATGGTTTCCCCCAATTTTTCCTTCCCATCAAAACCACTATAATCGTATGGCAATAAAATGCCATTGTCCTCAGGCATACTTCCCTCTAAAACAGCTTGTGCCAGAAGTTCCCTATTTTCTTTGGTGATCATATCACAAGTACCATGCTCAGTAATTTCATGGGAAGTGGCTTCAAAACTTGCTGATTTCCTTGTGACCAGAATCTCTTCCACTCCATCAATATCCAGGATTTCCTGTTTCAATTCTTCATTCAATGGATTTCCCTGTTTGAGAATATCAATATGTTCCTTATCCGAATCTATATAAATCTTATAATCCCCATTTTTAAAGTACTGTCTTGCCAGTTTTTCCGGCGATTGCAGAATCAGCAAAGAACTAACAGCCAAAAGCAGAATCCCGCCCAAACTTAGCGAAAACACAATACTGACTGTTTTCTTCCAATCCCTGCGAAAGTTCAGCATTCCGAGAGAACAAGGGCTAATCTTTTTTCTCTTCGCCCGATTTTTTATCTTCTTTTGAAGGGAAGTAAAACGAACTGCTTCAACTGGTGAGATATTTGCGGCTAATTTCACAGGTTTTCGGATAGACAGACAAATCATGATCCAGCAGATCAATACTGTACATCCCATCACGATAAGATATCCTGAAAAAGAAAAACCTTTGGGAAATAACAAAAGTGTCACTCCTAAACCAAGTAAAATCCCGATAGACATACCTTTCCATCCCAAAGAGTGTCCCTCTTTTTTTACAATACGCATAATCTGCTTTTTGGTAGCACCAACAGTCCGGAGCTGACCATAGCTTTTTATTTTATCAATAATGGAAATACGGAAAATACTTTGAATTACAACACAGCCACCTACCAAAACAATACCGGCAAAAGCCATAAGCAGCAAAACGTTCTCCATGGAAATGTCTCCGTCAATATAACGGAAGTACGCATCATGAAATCCGACTCCGGGTATCTGCAACTCCTCTTTAATCTTCTGAACGTCAGCTTTGATAAGTTCTCCGTCTAACTGATCTACATGCTTCAGATGTACATAGGCAAAGTATCCGTCAGGTTCATACTTCGTACACTGCTTTAGCATTTCTTTGGAGATCAGAAAAGAGTACATATTTTGCTTCTCTTGCCCTGTTGTATCTAAGATGCCTGAAATAGTATATTCACCTGAAAAACTTTCCGTATCCAAGGTAACCGGATCACCGATATGACAGTCAGGGAAGAATTTTGAAAGCCATTCTTTACTTACCGCAATCTCATTTTTCTCTTCCGGTAAGTCTCCATCTGCCAAATTCATTTGGGAACGTGCCATATACAGGGTTTCCTTATCCGTATAAGCAAAGAATCCTTTAAATCCCTGTGCGGAAACTTCCTCCCCGTACCTATAGTATTCTCCCACACGTGCAAATTCCGGCACTTCTCTTAACTCTTCTATATGCGTTTCATCAACCTGTACATAAGTTGCTTCGTAAGTATCGATCACTTTCTTCTTTTCTGTTTGCATCAATGAAACTCCAGTCAAACCGGAAAGACTGATTAAAAAAGCAGATAAAACTACCGATACTATTACCATAACATTTCTTCGTTTTTCGCTTTTTAGATTTCTCTTCGCCAGATTCTTGACAATTCCGTTTGTATTATTTTCAAAAGGCCAAGTCATAGCCTGCCACCTCCTTATTCCACAATCCTGCCATCCTCAATGCGGACAATCCGATCTGCAAGCCGGGCGATCTCATTGTTATGTGTAATCATTACCACCGTCTGGTGAAACTCATAACTGGTCCGTTTGATCAATCCCATAACATCTGCACTGGTTTTCGAGTCGAGGTTCCCTGTAGGTTCATCGGCAAGCACAATCGCAGGCTTTGCAACTAAAGCCCTTGCAATCGCAACTCTCTGCTGCTGTCCTCCTGAGAGGTTATTCGGCATATTCTTTAGTTTATCTTCCAGCGCCAGCATATGAACCACCTCGTCCATAAATCCCTGATCTACCGTATCTCCATCCAGTTCTACCGGAAGGACAATATTCTCATAAACATTCAAAATCGGAACCAGATTATAATTTTGGAAAATGAAACCAATATTTCTTCTCCTGAAAATCGTCAGCTCTTCATCGTTTTTCTTTGCCAGTTCTTCTCCCCGTACAATAACTCTTCCGCTGGTAGGAGTGTCCAAACCTCCCATCATATGAAGCATCGTGGATTTTCCGGAACCTGAAGTGCCTACTACCGCTACAAATTCACCTTCTTCCACCGAAAAATTCACACCGTCTAAAGCCTTTGTAATATTGGGTTCTGTGCCATAATATTTTTTTAAATCGATTGTCTGTAAAATACTCATATTCTATAAGCTCCTTTCTGCCTTTCTTTGTGATGACTCTATTATAAAATACAAATGTCACAGAAATGTCCGAGAAAAGAACAAAATTCAAGGAATTTCAGCCTGAATTGTTACAAATCTCGGACATTTCAAAAAATTACAAAAGATGCCAAATATGATATTCTGCTGTTCTTGATTTTATCTGTGACTATAATTCTATTTAAAATATCACAGCAAACTGCCTTTTAATCCTTTTTTGAAAACCAAGACAGCTTTTTCAGCTCCCCAAAATGACATAGTTACAAGTTTGTAGCTTTGTTTTTCCATTTCTATAAGTTTAGCATTTATTTTTTCAGTTACATTTTCAGTAGTAATATTTTCTATTAAAACGGTTTGATACATCATTCAATTCCCTCCAATTATTTAGTATCCGCTTTTCCATAAAACTTTTTTAAGAAAATTCCTGGTACCAGAATACTGCCTGCAAGTAAAATCATCAGTAGAGCAACCATTTCTTTCAGCGGATAATAGAATACAAAATAAGAAATCTTTGTTTTCATATACCATCCAATCCCGCCTGTCAACAGCGTTCCCGTTGTTACCAGAAGAGCACTCAGCAACAGCCAGGTAAACATTCCTTCCGCAAGGAACATCCGCTGCAACTGCTTTCTGGTCATTCCCACACGATTCATAATGGCACATTCTTTTTTTCGAAGTAACATATCCGTTACCCTTACATTTAAAAAATTCATAATCCCGATAAAGATCAGGCATCCACTGATTACCAGAAGCAACAGCCTGCTGGTCTGAATATACTCCTGTTCTTTTAATAAAAGGTCTGACCGACTCTCCATCTGGAATAAATTTAATTGCTCCGCATATCCGTTTTCAGACTGAAATTCCATATTTTCTGTTTGGATCATTCCCTTTAACCTGTTTTTGCAGCCGGATTCCTGTTCCTTTTCTACAGAAAAGCTCATTTCAAAGGTCTGTGGGGTCAGATTCTCTGACAGGTTTTCAAAGGTTTCCTCTGTTACAAGAAGAAGATTGGTATTTCTGCCATCCCAGCACAACTCTAATTCCGGAAATCCTTCCTTTGTAATATCCAGATACCCGCAATTTACCAGTGTCTCTGGAAGCAGATCGGACATATCGGTTCCCACCGGAACCAGATCATACACTTCTATTGTATTTCCAAGCTGCTCCAATGCCTGCTCTTCTGCATATTCTGATACTCTGTGATCATGGAGAAGAATCGTTCCGTTTTCGTGTGTAAATGTTTCCCAGTCTGCTGTTATCTCCTGCTCTTTCAAAAATTCCTGCAGTTTTTCTTTTTCAGAAGAAGAAATTTTTTGGATTACAGTCGGAACGGTTTCCCCGTCATTTAATAACTTGATGCTATCCCGACCTTGTTTCCCGATAATAGGGTAAAATCCCTGGATCTTTGTTTCATCCTGCAGGCTGTTTCCGGCAGTCTGCTTGATGTTCTCCAAGAATTCTTTCGGGAAAAAGACCATATTTTCTGTATCCGGGGAAGTTTCCATCAGTGTGCTGCAGGCTTCCTGTGTGATACGGATTTGAAAATCAGGTTCTTTCATAAACTGGTTTTGCAGATCTACTCCCTTTACAATCACCGAAGATCCAAGCGCTAAGCCGCAACCTATGGTCAGAGAAATCATGGTGATGAAAAAAGCCTTTTTATTGTAAAACAGATATCTTCTGGCCAGATAAACTTCCGGCTTGTTTCCAAAACTTTGGAAAACTGCTTTCTTTTTCTTTGTTTGTTTCTTCTCTGCAACATTCCCAGTTCCATAGTTCATACATTCCAGAGGACTCAGGATTTTGATTTTTTGCTTTACCAGAAGTATCACAACACCCAAAGTCATTGCCACTGGCAGAATGGCTATCAGAAAGAACACAGGCTGATAGAAAGAAATCCCCTCCAGTTCTTCTGCCTGTCCAAGATACAGTTTTCCAATGACAGAGGGCAGGATTCCAAGTACCACCAGACTGCCTATGGCAACGCCTGCAAGGCTTCCCTTCAAGACAACTTCCATCATCTGCCGAAATATCACTTGTATAATCTGATGCTGCTGTACCCCGACTACTTCCATCAGACCATATTGCTGTAAATCTTTTCCTAATGATAAATTCAAAATATTATAGATGAACAAAAACATACACAGCAGAATCAGGAAAGAGAACAAGGCTGCAAATCCATAGCTTCCCAGCATTCCTTCCACTGCCCGGTATGCAGCCGAATCCATGCTGACGATCCGCTGCCCTTCTTTCAACCGGATATCTTCCTGCAACTGTTGTTCCATCTGTATGCCACTGACAGAATCCTTTTCCGGTTTCAGCAGTATCCTGCAGGGATTCCATCCAGCTCCGCTTTCTTTCAGTTTCTTCTCGGATAAAAATGCAATGGAAAAACTTGCCCCCTGATTCTGATATTCTGTAAAATATCCGGAAAGCTGAAACGTCTGTTGTCCGGTTCCTTTTGTTTGGAAAAGATCATTCCAATAAAAATCCAGCTTTAATTCCATTCCCACCTTTGGATCCGAAATTCCCAGATACGTTAAGGTTTTGGTGGAAAGCATGATTTCGTTTTCCTGTTTGGGATACGTTCCTATGATCTGTGTATAGGCCGGACAGAGCATAGTTTCAAATGCTGTTTCATCTGCCACAACACAGTCGCAATATTTTATCGTTTGATCGCATAGTTTTCCGGCAAATTTTTCTTTTCCCGTTTCTGCTATGTAGGAAAGCGTATGCAGCTGTCCTGCCATTTCTTCTGTACCATTTTCAAGATACGTTGACACCGTCATTCCATCTGTCCGGATATGTTTCTGGATGTCCACCTGGATCTTCCCATAGGCAAAACTTATCATACAGAAAATCACTCCAACGGTAAGTGCAACTGCCAGAAACAAAAGGCGGTTTTTGTTCCGGTTCTGCTTTCGATAAGAATCCAAAAGCACTTTTTCTGCCGGACGGTGATAATCATAGTCTTTCATCTTCCACCACCCTTCCGTCTTTCATGCGGATGATCCGATCTGCCATGGCAGCGATTTTTTCATCATGGGTAACCACAAGCATGGTCTGCTGATATTGCCTGCTGATCTTTTTTAACAGTTCCATAACAGAGGCGCTGGTTCTGGAATCCAGATTCCCCGTCAACTCATCCCCTAACAGAATGGTAGGATGGGTGTAGACAGCTCTGGCAATGGCAGCTCTCTGTTGCTGTCCTCCCGATAACTCATCCGGCATCTGAAAGAGTTTCTCTTCGATCCCCAAAGTTTTTGCCAAATGGAAAACCTCTTTTTCATTTACTGTCCTCTCCAGTAATTTTGCCGGAAGCACGATATTCTCAAACACATTCATGGCAGGAATCAGATTATATTTTTGAAAAACAACACCAATGTGCCATCTGCGAAAAGAAATCTGTTCTTCTAAAGATAATTGCGTCAAATTTACATCATGCACATAAACACATCCATGGGTTGGCTTTTCCAATCCGCTGATTAAATTTATCAGGGTTGACTTTCCGCTTCCGGAAGCACCAATGACTGCAATAAACTCCCCTTCTTTTATAGAAAAGGATACATCATCAACGGCTCTTATATAATTTTCTCCATTTTGATATTCTTTTGTAAGTGAAACTAATTTTACAGCTGCCATAGTATCCTCCATATATTTCTTTATCTCGGCAAAAAAATAGAAAATGCAGATCCCTTTCCCACCTGTGATTCCACCGTAACGTAGCCGCCCTGCTGTGTCACAATTTCCCTGGTCAGATAAAGACCGATTCCAACACCCGGCTGATTATGAATCTCTTCTTCCCGGTAAAACCTCTTGAAAATAGATGCCTGATTGCTCTCTGAAATTCCTTTTCCGGTATCAGATACTTTTATCTCCACATACATTTCCCATTGCGCTACAGACACATGGACACTTCCCCCTGTCGGGGTATATTTTACCGCATTGTCCAACAGATTAAAAATCGCTTCTTCTGTCCACTTACTGTCATGGGACACACGCACATCCTCCGGACATTCCACAGATACATGGATCTTTTTTTGCTCTGCGGAATATACGATTCCGCTCATAGCCTGCGCTAACGTATCATATATAAAGTGATCTTCTTTTTCTAATTGAATCACCCCGGTTTCCAAACGGGAGGTTTTCACCAATGCCTGTATTAAAAAATCCAGCTTATTGATCTGTCCTCTTACACTTTTCAGAAACTCATTTTGCTCCTGTTCTTCCAGGGATTTTGTCAAAAGTGTATCTACAATCATTTTCATGTTGCTCACCGGAGTCCTGACCTGATGGGAAATATCTGACACCAGGGACTGTAATTCCTGTCTCTCTGCTTCTACCTTCCGGTTGCTTTCCTGCAGAATATTATACAGACGCACCAGGCGGTGATGGATACGGGCAAAAATCGTCTCTCTGTCGGATACATTTTCAGGTTCCTGACTGCGGTTCATCATGTCATCCAGGATCTGGCACAGTTCAGAAGTAAAATTTGACAGTCTCATTCCCAACAGTTGTACCATAAAAAGCATCCATAGTGCAGCGCAGACTGTTAATGCCAGCCCAACCCATAACACTGCGATATTTTTGGTCAGAAAAAAGGAGACCAATATGATTGCTGTCATTGAGAGTACCATGCCGGCAGTCAGCCAAAAAAACATCTTTTTTACAGAGGTTTTCTTTCCTATCATGCTGTTTCACCTCCGGTCCATTTATATCCCATGCCATATACGGTTTTGATATATACCGTTCCATCTGTCTCAATCTTTCCCCGGATGCGGCTTAACGTTGTCGTTAACGTATGCTCGTCCACATAATTTTCTGTACAGTCCCATATTTTTTCCAACAACTGCTTTCTCGTTAATACACGATTGCGGTTCTGACAGAACAGGTTCAGCATCCGAAACTCCAAAGTAGATAAGGTCAATGGCTTCCCACCCAGCATAGCTGTCTGCTCTGCAAAATTTAAAAACAACCTGCCATCATCAAAGACATCCTGCATGGACACATGATGCCCCATCATACGCAGTACATTTTCCACTTTTCTCTGCAGGGAATAAATGGAAAAAGGTTTTGTGATATAATCTACTGCTCCAAGTTCATACCCCCGGATCTCATCACTTTCCCTGTCATTTGCAGTCAAAAAGATTACAATGGTATCGCTATATTTTTTCCGGATTGTTTTTGCAATCGCATATCCATCTCCATCTGGAAGATTGATATCCAATAGTACCAGATCAAACGGTTGGCTCTTCAGCACTTCCATGGCTTCTTTTACCGTTTCCACCGAAACAATCCCATAGGATTCTGACTGTAGGTTGTAAACTAACATTTTATTCAAAAGTTCATCATCTTCTACGATTAAAATCTGTTTCATTCCTTTTCATCCTTTGCAACAATTTTGCTAGCATTTTCATTCTTATTTTACAACAGAAATGTCCTAGAAATGTTACAGATTGAAAAATTTATGATTTTCTTTTTGAAATCTTAAAAATCTTTTGAAACACAAAAAGAAGATGCATGTCACCACACACCTTCTCGTCACTTGCTAAAATCACTTTATACCTCTTGCCTGACTTTAAAACCAATGAATTTTTTCTTCTCTGAATTGGGGCGTATCACTCTTTTGATACGGATCGTAGTTATGAAGATTACAGCCGAATTCCTTCAAGGATTGAATTTGATCCTCTGCTGACCATTCAATCAATGAAATTCCATCAAATTCTTCAATATCCCCATTATCCATCACATTTTTAAAATCCGTCACACACTCCACCTGATAATCCCATTTTTCAAAGTGTGTTTTTAGCCCATCTGCAATTACAACATCGTCTTCTACGATTAATATTTTATACATAATGTCCTCATTTATTATAATTCAAACGCTTCCATATCATCCGGCACATAGAGGTTTCCATGATAATAGGCTTTTCCTTCTTCGGTATAAAGTACCTTTCTCTCTTTGATATTTTTATCTTCGGTATGATATAAAATCAGATTTTCCACCCCTAATTTTTCTGCCAGTTCACAGGCATCTTTTACGGTAGAATGATTTTTTTCATACGGATGGAAGGTTTCCCTCTGTCCATACAGGCAAAATGCTTCATGCAAAAGCCATTTACTTCCCTTTGCATATTTTTCTTCCCAGTCACAGTAAGGTTCATCTCCACAGCAGGTCAGTTTCTGTCCTTCTTCTAATTCCATGCAGAAACCAAACTGTTTTGCTTTTGTGGAATGAATATCAAAAAACGTCACTTTCTTTCCAATGATTTCTTTTTCTTCTCCATCTGTAACCACCACCAGATGCACTCGTTTTCCGATAAAGTCGGTCTGTTTTTTCTGAAGCAGTTTCTCTGAAAGTTCCTGAATTAAAGAAATCACTTCCTCATGTCCGTAAATAGTTGCCTCTCCTTCATACTGTCCCTGTTTCATGTGCTGACAGATCATTCGGATCATCCAGACGATTCCCATGATATGATCTACATGTTTGTGTGTTACAAAAATCTCACGCATATCCATCCAATCCCCAAAATGTGGTCGATGTGTTTATGGGTCACAAAGATATGGTGAATATCTGCAATAGAAATCTTAGCGTCTTTTAAGCGTTTTAAAATTTCACTTCCGCCGCCGCCATCAACCAGCAGATATTGGTTTTCATTTTCTATTACAAAACAGGTATTATAAACCTCTGTTACCAGTGCATTTCCGGTTCCAAGCATTGTTAATCTCATTGTTTTTTTCCTTTCTGTCTTACCTATCATTCTCAAATACTGTCTGCTGTTTTAATT
>OJMN01001149.1_pt1 | contig 15694 bp, 16 predicted proteins | sample 1597261 | NCBI WGS metagenome assembly OJMN01 (sample SAMEA2452130, study PRJEB22498) | human gut metagenome | biome: human feces; feature: human gut; material: feces | place: Australia | collected 2012 | reverse complement strand
GGGAGGCTTGAATGAGATCCAGGCAGCCGGAGAGGATGTTTTCTATTATAATATGAATCTGGATATCAGTATGCCAAAGGTTGCAACAGCCGTAATTGTACTCAGCACGTTAGGAGCTGTGATCGATATGGCACTGACAGTAACAACTTCCGTATATGAGGTGAAATGTCATAAGCCGGATATCAAAATGAACAAACTGGTTCAAAGTGGAATGAAGATTGGAAAAGATGTGATCGGAACAACGGTTAATACGTTATTGTTTGCATATCTGGGAGAATCGCTGTTGTTATTCGCGTATTTGAGAATGCAGAATTATTCCATTGAGTTGTTGCTTAACTCCAAAATTCTTTTTCAGAACTGTATTTCCATGATTTTTGGAGCAATTTCCTGCACAATGATAATGCCGGTTTCAGCGGTTTTGATCGCAAAAAACTGTGAGCTTTTTGATTGGATGGAAAATAGTAAATAGCAGGTTGACAGCAGGGAAATATCTGTGATAAACTTGTTTAGGATTAAACTGTTTACGAATGAACAATTTATTCGTGAACAGTTTTCTTTTTTTTGAAGAAGCAAAAAGTGGAAGGAGGAAAGTCATTTGTGTGAAGGATGTGAAGAGCGAATCCACGTAGGACATCAGGTGCACCGGATAGACCGTTCGATTTCAAAACTGCTGGAAATGCGTGTAAAAGAAGAAGGACTGGATGAGATTGCCCTGATGCATGGCTGGATCTTACGTTATCTATATGAACATCAGGATAAGGAAATTTATCAGAAAGATATAGAAAAGTATTTTGGTATCTGCCGTTCAGCGGTAACAAATATTATCCAGACTCTGGAGAAAAAAGGGTACATTTGCCGTGCATCGGTTGCAAATGATGCGCGTCTGAAAAAAGTAATGCTGACAGAAAAAGGACGGGAAAACCATGAAAAACTGGGAGAAATTTTTCAGAAAATGGATGCGCAGTTGGAAGAAGGCATTACAGAAGAAGAATTACATGCATTTATGCATGTGATCGATAAAGTTTATTACAATATGGGAAAAATGAAAGGAGAGAATTCATGATTCGGACTTTATTAAAAGAAGTAAAAGAATATAAAGCGGCATCGATCGTAACACCGTTTTTTATGATTCTGGAAGTATTGTTTGAGACATTGATTCCATTTCTGATGGCATCTATTATCGATAAGGGTGTCAATACCGGAGATATTCACCATATTTACAAAGTTGGTGGAATTATGATCGTGGCTGCATTTTGTGGCCTGCTTGTCGGAATGGCAGGAGGACGATACGGAGCAAAGGCTTCGACCGGGTTTGCGAAGAATTTGAGAAATAAGATGTTCGATCAGATCCAGACCTATTCGTTTGCAAATATTGATCATTTCAGTACAGCAGGTCTGGTTACACGTCTGACAACAGATGTGACCAATGTGCAGAATGCGTACCAGATGATGCTGCGTATGATGATGAGAGCACCGGCAAGTATGATCTGTGCAATGGTGATGGCATTTACGATCAATGCCAGACTGGCAAGTATTTACCTTGTGGCAGTTGTGATCCTGGGAGTGATCCTCTTCTTTATCATTCGTCATGCAACGGCTTATTTCCAGCAGGCATTTCCAAAATATGATGCTTTAAATGCATCCGTTCAGGAAAATGTATCTGCGATCCGTGTAGTAAAAGCATATGTAAGAGAAGAACAGGAAACAAGTAAATTTCAGTATGCAAGTAAGAATATTTACGATATTTTTGTAAGAGCAGAGAAAAATGTTATATGGAACTCACCGATCATGATGTTCACTGTTTATACCTGCATCATCCTGATCAGCTGGTTTGGTGCAAAGATGATCGTAGTGAAATCGTTGACAACAGGAGAGTTGATGAGTCTTCTTGCATACTGTATGAACATTCTGATGAGTCTGATGATGCTGTCTATGGTATTTGTCATGATTTCCATGAGTATGGCAAGTATGCGGCGTATAGCAGAAGTACTGGATGAAACCAGCGATATCCATAATCCGGAACATCCGCTTTATGAAGTGGCAGATGGAAGTATTTCATTTAAGAATGTAGATTTTGCTTACAAAAAAGACAGTGCAGAGAAAGTCCTGAAGAATATCAATCTGGACATCCATTCCGGTGAGACGATTGGCATCATTGGAGGAACCGGAAGTGCGAAGACGAGTCTGGTGAATCTGATCAGTCGTCTGTATGACGTGACAGGCGGAGAAATCCTGGTTGGCGGAAAGAATGTCAAGGATTATGATCTGGAAGTATTGAGAAACCAGGTATCTGTTGTATTGCAGAAAAATGTACTGTTTACCGGAAGTATTCTGGATAACTTGCGCTGGGGAAACAAAGAGGCGACCGATGAAGAATGTATGGAAGCATGTCGGCTTGCATGTGCAGATGAATTCATTGAGCGTTTCCCGGATAAATATAATACCCACATTGAGCAGGGAGGAAACAACGTATCCGGTGGTCAGAAGCAGAGACTGTGTATTGCAAGAGCACTGCTTAAGAAACCGAAGATCCTGATCCTGGATGACAGTACCAGTGCGGTAGATACTGCTACAGATGCGAAGATCCGCCGTGCATTCCGTGAAGAAATCCCGGATACAACAAAGCTGATCATTGCACAGCGTGTATCCAGTGTCCAGGATGCAGACCGTATCATCGTTATGGATGAAGGGCAGGTTCATGGATTTGGTACACACGAAGAATTGCTGAAGACCGATGAAATTTACCGCGAAGTATACGAATCGCAGACTCAGGGCGGAGGAGATTTTGATGAAAACGGAGGTGAAGCATAATGCCAAGACCGATGGGAAGACCACAGAATAAAGTGAAATATCCGGGGAAACTTTTGATGCGTCTGATAAACTACATTTTCCGTGATTATAAAGTTCATTGTATTGCAGTATTTATCCTTATATTTGTAGGAGTTATCGCAAATGTGCAGGGAACGATGTTTACAAGAGATCTGATCGACAAATATATTACACCGTTCCTGCTGTCTGACGGTACACCGAACTTTTCACCGCTTGCACATGCAATTGAAAGGGTTGCGGTATTTTACGGAATCGGAATCGTTGCGACTTACGCATATAACCGTATCATGATCAATGTGACACAGGGAATGATGATGAATATGCGTAATGAGCTGTTTGAACATATGGAAAAGCTGCCGATCAAATATTTTGATACCCATGCACATGGTGATATCATGTCAATTTACACGAACGATATCGATACCCTGCGGCAGATGGTCAGCCAGAGTATTCCGCAGATCATCAACAGCGGATTTACGATCATCAGTGTATTTGTCAGTATGTTGATCTTAAATATTCCACTTACGGTTGTGACGATGATCATGGTTGCAATTATGATATTTGGTACCAAGAAAGCCGCCGGACAGAGCGGAAAATATTTCCTGGAACAGCAGAAAAATCTTGGAAAAGTCAATGGTTATATTGAAGAAATGATGAATGGACAGAAGGTTGTCAAGGTCTTCTGCCATGAGGAAGAAAGTAAGGCAGAATTTAAAGAGCTGAATGAGGCACTTTTTGTAAGCGCAGACCGTGCGAATACCTATGCAAACTACCTCGGACCTTTGAATGCGCAGATCGGAAATATCAGTTATGTAGTCTGTGCGATTGTCGGAGGTGCCCTTGCGCTGAATGGTGTGGGAGGATTTACACTGGGTGCACTGGCAAGCTTTCTGACATTCAATAAAAGCTTTAGTATGCCGATCAACCAGGTCAGCCAGCAGATGAATGCTATTGTAATGGCACTTGCAGGAGCAGAGCGTATCTTTACCCTTCTGGATGAGAAAGTGGAAGTAGATGACGGGTATGTGACTCTGGTCAATGTGAAAAAAGAAAATGGAAAACTTATAGAATGTAAGGAACATACCCGATGCTGGGCATGGAAGCATACACATCAGGCAGATGGTTCGGTAGATTATATTGAGCTTAAGGGAAATGTAGTATTTGATGGTGTGGATTTCGGGTACAATAATGATAAGATCGTGCTTCATGATGTGAAATTGTATGCAGAGCCAGGACAGAAAATTGCCTTTGTAGGTTCGACAGGAGCAGGAAAAACAACCATTACAAATCTGATTAACCGGTTTTATGATATTCAGGATGGAAAAATCCGCTACGATGGAATTAATATAAACAAGATTCGGAAAGCGGATCTGCGACGTTCCCTTGGAATTGTACTGCAGGATACACATCTGTTCACAGGAACGGTAAAAGACAATATCCGTTTTGGAAAACTGGATGCAACAGATGAAGAAATCTTTGCAGCAGCAGAATTGGCAAATGCAGATGGATTTATCCGCAGACTTCCGGAAGGATATGATACGGTCATCACCGGGGATGGGGCAAACTTAAGCCAGGGACAGAGACAGCTTCTTGCAATTGCCAGAGCAGCAGTTGCAGATCCGCCGGTACTGATCCTGGATGAGGCTACAAGCTCTATTGATACGCGTACTGAACGTATTATTCAGGAAAGCATGGACAGACTGATGCATGGACGTACTACGTTTGTGATCGCACACCGTCTGTCTACGGTTCGGAATTCCGACTGTATCATGGTTCTGGAACAGGGACGCATTATCGAAAGAGGTACCCATGACCAACTGATTTCAGAAAAGGGAAAATATTATCAGTTGTACACCGGAAATGCAATTGCTGAATAAGATTCAAAAAACAGTAACAACAGGATTCAACAAAATTTACATAAATTAAAAAATACTATCAATTTTTTTGCGCATACGCTATACTTGTATATATAGCACTGCAAATCCTTCCGATCAGAGGAGTAAAATAGCAGTTCTATAAAAATGTCATGATAGGGTAGGTTTGGGGATGAAAAAACAAATCAATTGCAAAGAAGTTGTATGGGAACTATTTACACTTACCGCTGCAGTGGCAATTATCGCTGCAGCGGTTTATTTCTTTCTGGTGCCGAGCCATGCATCGGTCAGCAGTATTTCCGGTCTTGGAATTATTCTTACGAATTTTATACCTTTACCGCTTTCAGTGATCACGATGGTCCTGAATGTTGTTCTTTTGATTATCGGATTCATAACATGTGGACGGGAATTTGGTATGAAAACCGTGTATACCAGTATCTTACTGCCGGTATTTATCGGTATTTTTGAACGGATTTTCCCGAATATCGGTTCCCTGACAAAAACCCAGGAACTGGATGTCCTCTGTTATGTTCTCGTAGTTAGTGTAGGACTCAGCATTCTCTTTAATATGAATGCTTCTTCCGGCGGACTTGATATTGTGGCTAAGATCATGAATAAATATCTGCACATCGAATTGGGAAAAGCCATGTCTTTAGCCGGTATGTGCGTGGCGCTTTCGGCAGCACTTGTATATGATAAGAAGACGGTGGTTTTAAGTGTTCTTGGTACTTATTTTAATGGGATAGTGGTAGATCATTTTATCTTCGGGCAGAATCTGAAACGAAGAGTATGTATTATTACAAAGTATGAAGAAGAACTTCGGAATTTTATTCTGCATGAGCTTCATAGTGGAGCAACCATTTATGATGCCATCGGAGCGTACAATTTAGATAAAAGACACGAGATCATTACGATCGTAGATAAAAATGAGTATCAGAAACTCATGAATTACATCAATAATCTTGATCCGAAGGCTTTCATCACAGTGTACACGGTGGCAGACATGAGATATCAGCTGAAGGTTTTGGAAAATGAAGAAAGAAGTTAGTGATCTTAAGTGAAACCCGGATGCATTGATCCAAGATAATACTTTTTATGTAAGAAAAGGTGTGCCATGGATTTTTTTGATTGTAGCCGGTGCAAATTGAGTGATATAAAACCAAACTTTTCAGAACTTGCACGGTTTTATGATCTGGATCGCAGACAGAGACTTGCTGATTATTACAATGAAAATTTCAATGCAATCAGACCAAGAGAATATACCACCAGAACGCATGACAGTTTGAAGATATCGAATGGTAAATGGATGTGGTGGAGCAAAGGAATTGGTGGCAAGACGGAGTTACCGTATCGGAAGCAGTAATATCTATGGATACGGTGTCCCGGCATATTAAACGAAAAATGTATATAGCACAAATTCAGAAGTATATCCATACTTACATCTCTATAATAAGGGAAAAAAGGAGAGAGGTAAGTATGGATATTAAACAAATCAAAGCAAACAAAATAAGAATGATACTCCAATTTTCCATTCCGAGTATCATTGCAATGTTATTACAGACCGTGATAACAATAACGGATGGATATTTTACTGGGAACTATGTAGGTCAAAATGCGTTGGCTGCAATCAATTTGGGATTGCCGATATTGTATTTTTACCTTGGAACAGGACTTTGCATTGGTGTAGGTGGTTCTGTTATCAGTGGCAGAATGTTTGGGGCAAATGAACGAAAAAAATCATCAGAAGTATTTTCGCAGACAGTAGTAGCTGTCCTGATCACATGTTTGGCAATCTCTGTTATAGTATTTTTGCTTTTTACACCAATCTTGAAGATTTTAAGAGCAGACGGTGATCTGTCAGTTTACTTTACTGAGTATTATAGAATCATGCTGTTTACATATCCACTTATGGTAGTTGGAACCATCTTTGGAATGTTTATTCGTGTTGATGGCAAACCGCAGATTTGTATGCTTGTCAGTATTGCAGGATGTATTTTGAATGGAGTTCTCGATTTCTTTTTTGTGGATATTATGAGATTTGGAATTCAGGGAAGTGCTGCAGCATCATTAATGGTACAGCTATTGACTGTATTGGTTCAGATGTTTTACTTCATTAGTCGAAAAACAGGAATCGGATTTCGGAAGTTTTCATTTGACAGAGGGATAAACAAGGAAATGATTCTCAATGGATCTTCTGAATTTATTGGAGAGATGGTGAGCAGATGGTGGAAGAAAGTTCATTTTCTCATGGGGTAACATTAGATGCTCTTGATAATGCAGGTAAATTAATCACTGTCGAAAATCTTGACAGCTTTACAGTTATATATGAAAGAAAGAAGGGAAATTATCATCAGCTTCCTTTGGAGTGGTGCCGATTTATAGAAAAATATGAGCATCTCGCCACAGAAGAAACATTATATATGGAATGTACCATTGATGATCCAACGATTACAGATGAAGATCACTGTATGTATGATTTGTGTCAGACAGTTTCTTCAGAGCAACTGGTATTAAAGAAAAATGAACATATACTGCTTCAGAATTTTCAGGGAGGAAAATATGCGGCGTATCATTTTAAGGGGTTCTCACAGTTTCTTTTTATGGTATATCAGGAGATATTTTGCAGATGGTTTTCAAAGACTGGGAATCAATTAGATGAAAGACGGCCGATTTTTGATATTTATCGCCTGGTGGGAGAAGATGGATATATGGAAATAGATATCTGCTTTCCGTTGAAATAAAATACTTGACAAATAAACGACTGTTTACTGGAGTAAATAATGTAAACGGTCGTTTGTCTTTACAAAAGAGATGATATATGGGAAGTATAAAGGAAGAAATTATGACTGTGGCACTTCACTTGTTTGCGAAAAATGGATATGAAGCTGTATCTGTGAGTCGGATTGCAGGGACTCTTGGAATGACTAAGGGAACGTTATACAGATATTATGAAAATGAGTCGTAAACGATGGTATAGCATAATGCAACGGTTTTTAACAAAATTCAACAGAAAATGTTAAGGAAAGTTGGTCGTAAGACTACTTCTTTTATGCTAAAATATGTTAAAAATAATTGCAAAGGTGGGAAAAGTATGGATAACACAAGAAGAATATATCTGGATAATATTCGCTGGATTACGGTTTGTATTGTTGTAATTTATCATGTGATTTATATGTACAATGGTGTCCAGCCGTTTGGAGTAATCGGTCCGTTTAAAGAACAGCAGTTGCAGGATGCTTTCCAATATCTCGTATATCCCTGGATGATGGCTTTGTTATTTATAGTGTCTGGTATGACAGTCAGATATTATCTGGAAAAGCATAATTTAAAAGAATGTATCCGAGATAAAACACGCAAGCTGTTGGTTCCTTCAACCATTGGACTTTTTGTATTTCAATGGATACTAGGATATTATAATATGAAAATCAGCGGTGCTTTTGAAAGTTTTGAATCAGTTCCGGGAATAGTTCGGTATGTGATCATGGCTATATCAGGAATCGGTGTTCTTTGGTATATACAAGTGTTATGGATTTTTTCGATGCTTCTACTACTAGTGAGAAAATTTGAAAGGGATCGTATCTGGAAAAGAGGAGAAAAAACACCAGTATGGCTGCTGATTTTGTTAACTGTCTGTGTATATGGATTCTCACAAGTTCTTAATACTCCGGTAGTAACTGTGTATCGGTTTGGAATTTATGGGTTCTGTTTTTTTACAGGTTATTTTATTTTTTCACATGATGAGGTTGTTGAGCGCTTAAGTAAATGGTGGGGGATTTTTCTGATCGCAGCTGGTGCAACAGGAATATTCTATACGATATATTATTTTGGTGAAAACTATGCGGTAGAGCCTGTACTTAATAATCTGCCTGCCTGTATTTATTGTTGGTTTTCAATTCTTGCAATTTTGGCATTTATGAAAAAATATGGGAACTCGGAAAACAAAGTATCAAGATGGATGTCAAAAAAATCCTGGGGAATTTATGTTTTTCATTATCTTCCATTAGCTTGTGTAGCTTATTACCTGAGGTGTTTTGTTTCAGAACTTCCGGCAGGGATTGTATATATAGTCGTGGGAATCAGTGCATTTGCAGGTGCATTGTTTTTATATGAAATCATCAGTAGAATACCGATTATCCGCTGGTGTGTATTAGGTGTGAAAAAGGAGAAAAAACATGTTTAAAGATAACCTTGTATCTGTACGTAAAATGCATGGCTTTTCACAGGATGAACTGGCTGAAAAGATTGGTGTAAGTAGACAGACACTTTCAAAATATGAAACAGGAGAATCATTACCAGATATTGAGAGGTGTAAACTCCTGGCAGAAGTATTGGATGTAAGTTTGGATGATCTGGTAAACTATGACAAAGAAAACAGCAATAATCTTGGTCTGGGTGTTCCGCCAAAGGGAAAGCATGTTTTTGGAATCACAAAAGTGGGAGAGAAAGGTCAGATTGTGATACCGGCAAAAGCAAGAAAAATATTTGATATTCAGCCAGGTGATAATCTGATCATATTGGGCGATGAAAGTCAGGGAATTGCTATCATCAAAGAAAAAAGACTAGTGGAGATATTAAGCGGAAAGGAATAAGAGCACTCTACTTTACGTAGGTTGTTGCCACACGAAAGGTTCCAAATCAGTGATGTGAAAAAATCTATTTCTACTGTAATCGGAGTGGTCTGTATTCTATAGATCCTGTAAAAGTGATTGATGACAGAGATGAATACAATAAAAGTATTACAGCGTTTATTTGATGCCGGATACGGAACGGAAAAAGAGATTGTCAATATGGCGATGGATGAAATGCTTGCTTTGTCGGGAGTGAATGTAGCAGATTTGTGCATTATCAGTGAGCTGCAGAAAAGCATTAAGGCAAACAAAGTGATAAGCTATTTGTCAGAGAAAACAGAAGCAAAGGAAGAAACGAAAGGAGCAGATTATGGTGGAACAACCTAAATATTTGGAAATGACATTATCACAATTGAAATCATATGTGGAATCTTCAGAGAGTAATGTTTTTTTGGTTGTAGAATTTCCAAAAGGAGATCAGAAGGATGGAGAATGAATTGGAAGTTGTGAATATCCGTCTGGTAAAAGAGCCGTCTCTTTATAGTGAGCAGACGTTGGACAGTCCACAGGCTGTTGTAGAATTGATGGCGAAGGAGTTATCGCAATATGACAGAGAAGTATTTTGCATCCTGAATATGAAAAATAATGGACAGGTAATCAATATGAATCTGGTCAGTGTTGGAACAATCAATGCATCTCTGGTAATTCCCAGAGAAGTTTTTAAGAGCAGTATTCTGGCAAATGCTTCTGCAATCATTGGACTTCATAATCATCCCAGTGGCAATGTGAAACCGTCAAAAGAGGATATGATTGTTACGAGAAAGCTGCAGAAGTGCGGACAGCTACTGGGGATAGAATTGCTGGATCATATCATTGTCGGTGGAACTAATGGAAAGATGCTCAGCTTCCGAGAAGAAAAGATGTTGAATGTGACAGGAAGGATGGATTGGGAGAGATAGAAGAAAAAAGAATTAGAAGTTTTTATTTATTGTAATATTTCATGTAGCGGCATTAGTAAAATAGTGTCGCTACAAAAAGCTGACTTATACATTGATATTATATGCATAACTCAAAATAAAATTGTTAAAAATAGAAAAAGAAACAATATATAACGAAAAAATCTCTAAATAAGAAAATTTACATTGACTGAGAGAAGAGTAAAACATATAATAAAGGTGGAGGTGTATAAGAATGTTAGTAAAAGTAAGTGTTGAAAATTTTAAATCTTTTGATAAAGCAGCAGAGCTGACAATGATTTCCTCAAATAAAATACGAACAAATGCAAATCACAGGTTAAAGATAAAAAGTACCCAGTTATTAAAATATGCAGTAGTTTATGGAGCAAATGCATCTGGAAAGACCAATCTGGCATTGTTCTTTAAATTTTTTAAAGATAGTGTCTGCAATGGTATTCCGATAGAAGCTACACAGATGTTTTGTAAGAATCGGCAGGAGAATAAGGAACGAGAAAGTAGTTTTGAAATTCAGATTACTGTAGGTGACAAATTTTATGCCTATGGTTTTTCTGCAGTTTTAAGCAGACGAAAAGTAACCGGAGAATGGTTATATGAATTATATCAGAATGGTTCAGCAAAATGTCTCTTTGAACGAGAAGGAAGTAAACGTCCGGTGTTAAATGATGGTATTACGCTGACAAACACAGAAAAAAATAAATTTGAAACCTATGCAGATGATTTTGAAGGAAATGAAACATCTTTGTTCCTGACAGAAATGAATCGTGGAAAAAAATATAGCACACGATCTAAATTATTGTTTTTCCGGGATGTATATGATTGGATTCAGAATCATATTTCGATTATCACACCGGATACGCCATTGATTGATTTGGAATATTATTATGATGATAATTCGCTGAAGCTGATTAACAAATTGATCAAAACATTTGATACGGGTATCAGCCAGGTGAAAATTGAAGAAATTACATTGGATGAGTTATCAAATGCATTGCCGAAATCAGTATTTGATAAGATGATGCAGCATGTAAAAAATAGAATGGAAGAGCAGGAAGAACCATCATTCAGAATGACGATGAGGTCGAAGGAAACTTTCTTTAATATCGAAGTTGAAGGACATTCTGAACCGAAGGTCACAACAATCCGATTGCATCATAATAAGTCATTTTATGAGTTCGGTTTTGATGAAGAGTCTGATGGAACAAGAAGATTATTCGATTTGATGGATATGCTGTTGAATAAACGAGAAGATGTTCTTTATGTTGTGGATGAATTGGAGAGAAGCTTACATCCGAAATTGACAGAACGATTTTTGCAATTGTTTATGCAGCTACATGATGAGCAGCGTATGCAGCTATTGTTCACTACACATGAATCATCCATTATGGATCAGGCTATTTTTAGAAGGGATGAAATCTGGTTTGTAGAACGTAACGCAGAAAATGCAAGCTCTATTTATTCCTTAGATCGTTTCAAGGAGAGGTATGATAAAGTGTTGAGCAAGGCATATCTGGAAGGCAGGTATGGTGCGATACCAGTATTTTCAACATTTGACTTTAGAGAGGAGGAGTAGCCTTGGCTCCAGTAAGAAGTTATACGAATTGGAATAGTAGAACTACAGATGAAGAAGAACAGATTGAGCCTTATCGTAAGTACTTTTTCATATGTGAGGGTGCAAATACTGAAACATGGTATTTCAAAAAGTTAATTGATATCCGAAAAGAGTTAAATATTCATCCATTGATCGATATCCGGTTACTTGAAAAAACAGAGGGAGACAGGGACATTTCATTTCCAAGACGTTTGATTGAGTTTGCAGAAAATCAGAAAGAAAATCCAGAAATAGCGTTTGATAAAGAACGGGATAAGATGATTGTTGTATTTGATGGAGACATTTTTGAAGAGAAGGTACTTGATTATGATGAATTGGTAGCTGAAGGTGAAAAGAAGAATATATTAGCGGTTAGTAATCCAGCATTTGAATTATTTCTGCTGTTACATTATGAAAATTCATACGAAGATGATATTGAGCCAAATGCTGAACAGATTATCCAGAATGAAAAAGATGGACATCAGACATTTATCTATAAGTTGTTACTTGCCAGAACAGGAATCAATCCAAAGAAGAATTCCTCAATTGGAGAACTGGCGAAGAATATAGAGATTGCTATTGAACAGGAAAAGAAAATCAATGAAGATATTCATCAGTGTAAAGGACAGATTACGTGTAATATAGGTCGGATTATTGATGAGATTCGGAAGGATGATGGAAGATAAGTTGTTAGATGAAAAATAGGGGTGGAAAGATACAGTATGAAAGCAGATAATATAAAAAATATAATCAGTGACATAGATCATCTACCGTATAGAGCAATTTTATTTGATGGAACATGGGGAATTGGAAAATCTTATGCGGTAAATGAGGCATTAGAAGCAAATCCCAATGTTTGTAAAATATCAATGTTTGGTTTGAAAGACACTAGGCAAATATATCATGAAGCTTTATTTCAATTGGCTTTAAAGAATAATATTGGTGGGAAAATAGGTGAAATAGCTAATAATATTTTAGATGGCGCATCAAAAATCTGGGATAAAGTTGGTCAGGCAAAGGAAGCAGTACAAAGTATAGTCAATGAAAGAGAAATGTTTCTATTATTGTCAAAAGAGTTTACTTCTGTTCATATTATTGTAATAGATGACTTGGAAAGAATGAGTGATGACATAAATTTGGAAGATATATTTGGAATTATAGAAGAACTCAAGCAATGTAATTATGTAAAAGTTATTGTGATTGCGAATACAGATGAAATACAATCGGACAAAAAAGTTGTATTTGAAAAGTATAATGAAAAGGTCATTGAAAGAATATATCATATTACAGAACGTGCAGAGAAAGTGACATGGAGTAAAATGAATATCCATGCAGACTTTGTTGAAAAATTCTTGGAAATCCATAAAGTCAAAAATTTACGGACGCTCGAAAAGGCGCAACGTTTTTTTGAAGATGTAAAATTGTTTTGTAATAGTGACATGAGTGAGCAATTTAAAGAAGAATTAAGGTTAATATGCTTTGCTGTTGTTGTGGAGAGTATAGAAAACTTGTACTATAAAGAAATTGATTCTGATAATACTGATTCTGTAGAAAAAATGACAAATACGATTGGAAATATGCTTCAGCATAGAATTGGCAGATATCTTTATGGAATAAAGTGTAGTACAAATTTGGTAGAAATGATACTGAAATATTATGAGGAAGGGGTACTAAATGAAGAACAATTGGAGGCTGAATACAAGTTATTTCTTAATTCAGGAGATAAGCCTAACTATTATAAGTCAGATGAGGAAATAAGGAGTGTATTACCTATTTTAAGAGAGAAAATGCTTGAAGCAAAGAGTTTGGCAGAATTAAATGAATTTGCAGATGCGTATGTTGTTTGGAGTGATGTTTTAGAGGAAAATAATGAAAGTGTTTTATCAGAATATAGAAATATTTTAGAAGAAATGCTGGAAAAAACTGTATTAGATGGGAAAGAGGAAATGCTATCGTATTCATATGATTTGTTTCACATGTCATCGGAAAAGACAAAAAGAATATATCAAGAAGAAAATAAAGAAATGATGAAATTTTTAATAGAGACATATGTGGGATATTTGAAAAAAACAACTCATGGGAAAAAGGCTTATGAGTATTCATATAAACTTAGAAATAATTTTGATAGTAGTTATTATCATGATATTATCATATCAGAGATAGACAATTTGTATAATAAAATTTCTTTTCCAGTAGACAATGTGGATGAGGATAGATATCATACGTGTTATAATATTATGTATGTTTTGTATCATTCAGATGCTGAAAAATTCTTGCAGTATTGTGAAAAAATAAAAGAAGATTGTGATAATATGTCAAGACATAGAATAGAAGTTTTGGTCGAAGAAATAGTAAAAAAATAGAAATAAAATCTACATAGCCAGATGGTTCCAACTCAAGGAATCACCTGGCTATTTTCATGCCCGGATATTATCCCCAATAATATCAATCCAAGGCAGGAAAGGAGATGAAAATTATGCCATATATACCACCATCGGTCGTGCGGGAGGTCAAGCGGATGGATTTGCTCACGTACTTGAAAAATTATGAACCATACGAATTGGTTCACTTTTCTGGCAACACCTACACTACCAGAACACACGATAGTTTGAAAATATCAAATGGGAAATGGATGTGGTGGAGTCAGAGAACCGGAGGCAGATCAGCACTGGATTATCTGATCAAAGTAAGAGGATACAGTTTTTTAGAGGCGGTTGAATTGCTTGCAGAACGGGCAAATATTCAGCCGCCTCTTTTTGTATCTGAGAATGTTCCGATGGAGAAACAGTTACTGTTGCCAAAGAAAAATCAAGATGATCAGAAAGTGATTGCGTATCTTTCAGGCCGTGGGATTGATAAGGAAATCATTCAGTTTTGTTTAGAGTCTGGAAGAGTTTATGAAAGCGCATTTCATCACAACGCGGTGTTTGTAGGGATGGATGAGAAAGATAATCCGAAATATGCAGCCATTAGGGGAACCGGAACCAGTTTTATCGGAGAAGCAAATGGAAGTGATAAGAACTATTCTTTTTCCATTTTTACAGAGAAACCAAATGATATGATGCATCTGTTTGAGTCAGCCATTGATCTGTTATCTTATGCAACATTGCAGAAATTGGACGGGAAGGAGTGGAGAAGAGAACATTTATTGTCACTGGCAGGTGTCTATCAGCCAGCAAAAGAAATTGAAAAAAGTAAAGTTCCTGCAGCGTTGGCAAAAGCACTAAAAATGCATCCAGAGGTGAAGACAATCGTATTTCATTTGGATAATGACCGTATTGGAAGACTTGCCACAAAAGCAATTTCTACAGTACTTCCAAAGCAATATCAGGTAAAAGATGTACCACCAAAACAAGGAAAAGATTACAACGATCAACTCTGCATCAAGCTAAATCTGGCAATTACAAAGCGAGAAAAAAACACAAAAAAGAGTATGTCTGGTCATGAAAAATATGAGAGATAGAAGGTGAAAAAAGATATGAAAATTGCAAGATATGAGCTGAATGTCGTATATAAGAAAGAGCTGATTTTGACGATGGAAGACGATGTGGACAGTGAAGATCTATTGGAAATTTTTCTGGAAACACAGTTGAAAGAAGAAAAAGAACAGAATGAATTACTTGGAATTATTGCGGAGAAAGTGTCAGAAGAAGGCTGTACGGAGCAGTGTGAAAGTTGTCAAAAGTATTGCCCGGCGAGTGAAGAATGCATGGCAACTGATGAAAATGTACGATGCACAGAGTGCGAATATTTATGTAAAACTTGCGGGCAGTGTGAACTGAAAAAATGAAAAAAGCAATTGTTTTTTCGGCAAGTAAATCTTCTGATACCCGGAACAGTGAGACGGGTGCAGAAGAA
>OJMN01001146.1_pt1 | contig 15722 bp, 23 predicted proteins | sample 1597261 | NCBI WGS metagenome assembly OJMN01 (sample SAMEA2452130, study PRJEB22498) | human gut metagenome | biome: human feces; feature: human gut; material: feces | place: Australia | collected 2012 | reverse complement strand
CATTGTGACAGTTCACAATTAGTTTACAATATCTTCAAATTCTTGTTACAATATGTGGAAAACTATTGTCAGAATTATGACAGACTTGTGGCAGAATTGTGTCAACATACTCGGTTAGCCTATGCTAACTCGTGTACTCATATCACATATTGTGAGCGTACACACGCATACATATCACATACCGTGAGAACACCCGTGAAATTCGTTGAAAGTTTACAAATAATTTACAAAAAAGACTTTGAAATGTAACAAAAATAGTGTATGATAAAAATAAAGCAAAGCCGCTTAATAAAATGAAAAGAGGTAAAAGTAATGTTAAAAACAGTTAGAACAATGTGGTACAATAAACATTATTATTTAATTAAAGAGGAAAACAATTTATTTAGACTCTATGTTGATAACATTTATCAAGGAGAAATGAAAAAATTTCAAAATTATGACAAAATTCTACCTTTCAAATTTAACGAAATGGAAATTAAATTTATAAATGAACTAAATTTTAATAAATAAGCCGCCTATGCGGCTTTGCTTTTTTCTGTGTCACTTTACCGTGTTAAAGCGATAAACCGATAAAGCTACCTATATAATATACGCATACGCGAAAAGTCCGAAAAACTGAGCAATTTTGCGAAAAACGTCGAAAAACGGAGCAAACGGAAGCAAAAGCTCCGAAAACAGTCCAAAACCGCCGAAAATCGGGTTTGACTTTGCTTTTTGCGTATGTTATAATAAAGGCACAAAAGGAAGCCGAACCCGAAAAAGTGACGGTTCGCCCTTAAAAAATAAACACAAACAAAAGGAGAAAAAACAATGGCAGTAAAATTTGAAAAAATGAGTTATGTAAGATTCTGTAATGAAGTTGCAGAAAAAGAGGGCGTTAAGCTCTCGGCGGCGAAAATTGCAAGCCTTGCGAAAAAGCCGATAATCGGCGAAATATACGACCCTGAAAAAGTCAATTATAATGCAATTCTTGAATATTGCGTAAATGAAGGACTTGACCTTGAATTTCTCAAAAATCATGAAGATGAAGATTTTGGCATAGTAAGAACAACAGCTTTTAAGATTGACCCCGAAAAGCTCTACGAACTCAAAGGAAAAGGCGGTCACGCTCACATCATTAAAATGACTGACACACATGTTGCATTTATTGAAGATGATAACAATACATTGCGTGCAATGAGCATACAATCTTTCAAAAATTCAATTGTAAAGTAAATATAATCCATATGTTCACGGTTAGCCGCTTACCGTTAAAAGCGGCAAAAATTAAAAGGGGTAAACGAAAATGTATAATGAATATGAAAAAGTGTTGAAAATTATAAATGAAAAAGAAAAATATCAGAATAGATATTTTGAAAAATTAAAATGGCTTATCGTTGAAAATAAAAACGGACAGTGTAAAAATTATAATATTAATTTACCTGCTTACGATATACAAAAAAGTTTTTATAATAAGGCTTATATTAATATCAATACTGATATATATAATTACTATGTTATAACATTATACTCTTGTAACACACCTATTTTAATGATAGATAACGGTATTTTTAAGCGGTTATATGATAATTGGACAAAAATAACGGGAAGACATATAAAAGCATTTTGCGGTTTTAATAAAAAAGAATTTTTTGAAATTCCATACTATGAAGAGGTATAAAGTTATGAAAAAATATGATATATACAATATGAAAAAACTCGGTATAAAAGTGAAATATATTCCTTTTAAGGTAGCCGCTGAATTAAACCTTGAATATATAGGAAACTATGAAGACGATTATAATATACTTCCTATATATGTGTCTAACCTTATAAATAACATTATATTTATAGTAAAAGATTAAGTTTATAAGCCCTTATAAGAGCCACATATCCAACCCCGTAAAGGGCGGCAAGCGTGGGAACGCGACTTGTAAGGGCTTTATATTAAAAGAGGTAAAAAATATGGAAATTGTAAAAGAGAATATTCAAACAATTAAAGGAAAATCACCGTTTAATATAAAAAAGGGTGAAGAGTGTTATATTCCGCACATACTTGTAGAGAAAATAATAAGGGATAACACTAAAAGATTTTTTGAGTTGGATACGGAAGCTCGTTTAGTTAATAATTTAGATTTTTGTTATGAAATGATTTATAAATTTGAACTATATAGACGGATATTAAAATTTGCTTATGATAATTCCGCTATTACAGAATGGATATCTGATGAAGCATACATAATTGTTTATGATATGATAGATAAAATGTATTGTGTAGAACCCGTTGTAGATACGGCATATTCAATGAGTGTTGTTTTTAACACCATTGAAGCGGCAGAAAGATGTATACAAGAAGTGGTATTGCCTTTCATTAAAGACAACAGAGAGTGTTCCTATGTATAATGAAGAATATATCGATATTTTGGTAAAGTTATGTAACATATACATATGCAAATCTATTATCGACGAAAAAGAAAGAATTGATTATGTAATGGAAGACGATTTTGTTACATTTTTCTATAATTCAAAAATAATTTCGTCTACAAGAATACAAAATTCTATTGAAGAATTTTTGAAAATTTTCACGCATATAGCAAAATCAATATCACATAAGAGAAACCCTGACATTGATATTGAAAATTATGTTTTTGGATGGATAAATTAAAATGAGATATATAATAATAAAATGCGATAAATGTAAAAAGCTTTTGGCTGAAAATGAAGTAAAAATACTTCTTGTAAATGAGTTTGACGGTCCGATAAAAATTGAACTTTGCAAAGATTGCTATCAAGAAGTGTTTGATTTTATTTATGGTATAAAAAATGTCAATATGGTTTAATATACAAGATTATATATCAGATGAATATTTACTTTATTTTTTCGTCGGCGGTCGTGGGATAGGTAAAACATATAGTTGTTTTGATTGGTGTCTTGAAGATTTTAAGAAAAACAAAAATGAGTCTATATGGTTACGCCGCAATGAGGTTGACCTTGAAGATACTGAAAGGGAAGTAAATAAGTTTATAGCGTTATATAATGATGATAATATTAAATATAAGAATAAAATAGTATATTTTAATGAAGAACCTGCTATATATTTTAAGGCATTAAATACCGCACGCCGTTCGGCAAGTTTTGAAAATGTAAATAAATTAATATATGACGAAGCAATACCCGACCCAGGAAAAAATTATTTATATGAAGAATTTTCAAAATTTGTAAATTTCCGTGAAACGGTTGAGCGTTTAAGACTTGACGACAACGGCAGACCAATATTAAAAGCAAATGAACTTGTAACTTGTGTATTTTTAGGAAATAATTCATCAAAATATAATTTATGGACTAACAAATTTAATGTAAAAATCAATGGTAATATATATAAGGGAAATGATATATATTATGAAATTCTAAAAACATCAAAAGAAATGAGAGAGCTAAGAGAAAACTCTCGTTTTGCAAAAATTATCCGTAATACAAAAGAGTATTCATATATGTATGAAAATGAAGATATAAAATTTGACTATTCAAAAGTTATAGGTTTTCCGCCGAATGTAAAACCGTTCTTTAATTTACGAATAAATGGCTATGCACTCGGTGTTTATTATACATCAGATTTTATATACATATCAACTAAAACAAATGAGCGTGATACATTCAACGATAATCCTAAAAGCTCAAAGTTTTATCAGAAAGAAAATAAATGTAAATTATTAAATGATTTTCTTGATGAAGATGTTGTCCGTTTTAGAGATAATCAATCTATGGAAATATTTTATGATGTATACAAGCGTTAAAGCAAGTAACAAAAACTTGATAGTTTATATCTTATTATGTGTGAACATTTTAACGCTTGTTAAAAATATAAAACAAAATAAAAAGGAGAAAATGAAATGAGTTCATTTAACGAAAAAATCAAAACATTTGCAGCACCTTCCAAACTTATGGTAGGTAGAGAAAAAACAACTTGTGAAGAACTTGAAAATAAGGTAATCGAAGTTATTGATTATGATTTTGTTCAGGGTTCAGAGGGTGAATATGTAGTTCTTGCACTTAACAATGGAAAATATGTTTCTTGTTCTACAACTATTACGGAATTTTTCAAAAAACTTGATAAAGCAGGACTTTATAATGATGTTGTACTTAATCATATTGAAATGAAAATTCTTAAAAAGAAAAGTAAGAAAACAAATTACAACTATTATGGTTTTGAACTTGTATAATATATAATATAAGGGGAATAGCTTATGCCTAATAATGATAGATTTAAGAATAAAGTTGTTTATAACTTTATGAAAAGGGCAGGTTATTCCCCTGCCGAACTTCCTGAAACAAATATAATTAAAAAGAGAAAAAAGAAAATTTCAATAAATGAAGATTATATTAAATCTTCTAATGAGTATAAGGTTAGGTTAAAATATTATAAAGATTTTGGAAGTCGAACAAAAATACCATATAAAAATCAGACAACCAAAACGAAGCCTACTAATAGAGTAAAACAAACTTTTGCAAAAGATATATCAAAAGTAAAAAGTGTAAAGCAACTATCACACGAAGAAGCAAAAAGAATGATAAATGATTTTCAAAAGAAATTTTATGCAATTAAATCAGGAATGACTGTAAAAGAATATGAAGCCGTTACAGGTTATCTAAATAAACTAATAAAAGTTGTTACCGACGGAGAGCAAAAGGAAGTAATAAAACAATTAAAAACAGATGTTCAATCATTGCAAAATAAAGAACAAACAAAAATAAATCGACAAACAGTAAAAGAAATTGATGAAGAAATTATTTCAAATGTAGAAGAAAAAATAAATTACATTGATAATAATGATGAACGCCTTGGGCAACTATTTGAAACGATTGATGATAAAGTAGTTGTAACAGAGTTAGGAAATGAAATTGCACATATAACACAATTCTCTAAAACATTTGATGTAGACGCGTTCAAATATTTTATGAAGTCACCTAAACTTATGGCACAGCTTGAAGAAGAGCTAGATAAGCGGTCTATAAGTGATAGAATTTTATATTATTCGCCTGTTGAACATTCATTTTCTGAATATATGGAACGATATACAGAATATGTCAACCAAACTATGGCGGATATTTTGTATAATGAAGAATGAATTATGCTTGTGATTTTGAGACAACAACAGAAACGAAGTCAAGAGAAAGTACACAAGTGTATTTATGGTGTGCAATTACTTGTAATAAAGATGAAAAAGAATATTACGGTGAAGATATTAAATCTTTCATAAATTTTATAAAGGCAAGACCTAAAAATAATTTTTATTTTCATAACTTAAAGTTTGACGGAATTTTCATTTTAGACTATCTACTATTTCATTTAGATTTTAAGTATGATATAAGCAAAAAAGCTAATACATTTAATGCCCTTATTTCTGATATGGGAATGTTTTATTCAATAACAATATATTTTCAAGATAATGAAAAAGTAACAATTTATGATAGTTGCAAAAAGTTTGCGGCAGGAACTTCAATTCGTTCTATGGCTACTGCTTTTGAAACAGGTCTTGAAAAATTATCATATAATTATGAAACGGATAAAGCAAATGCTATCGGATATATGTATATTCGCAATGATACTCTTATACTTGCAAGAGCATTAAAACAGTTATTTAAGTTAGGCAGTAAAAAAATGACTGTTGGTAGCGACGCTTATAGTTTTTGGGCAGAAAATTATGGAGAAAATTTTGAAAGAGATTTTCCGCAACTGAATGATGAAATTGAAGATGATTTAAGAAATTATTATAAAGGCGGTTATACATATGTAAATCGTTTTTATAAAAACAAAATACTTGATAATATAGACGGCGTGTGTTATGATAAAAATTCTATGCACCCATCCTCTATGGTAGCAAATGTATTTCCTTACGGTCAACCCTACCGATTTAAGGGTAAATATAAATATAATGAAAAATATCCCTTATATTGTCAGCATATAAGATGTTACTTTGCTATTAAAAAAAATATGCCGCCTATTATTCAAAAAGGTTTTGGCAAGTTTTCAAGAGATTATATAATAACTAACCTTGCAGATGTTGAACCTATGGATTTATACTTAACAGATGTCGACTTGAAATTATTCTTTCAATGTTATGACACATTTGATTTAGAATATATTGATGGCTATATGTTTAAGTGTAAAAAAGGAATGTTTGACAGTTACATTAAAAAATGGTACACTATTAAAGCAACATCAAAAGGAGCGAAAAAATCTTTTGCAAAGCTTATGCTTAATTCATTTTATGGAAAATTCGGTGAAAAATCAGAAGTTTGTGGAAAAATAGTTGTAAAGAAAAATGATATTGTAGGGTTTGTAAAAGGTGAACCGCAAATAAAAAAGAATAAAAAATATCTTCCTGTTGCTATATGGACTACTGCTTATAGTAGATATGATTTAATTGACAAAATCATAAAAGCAGGTGGTGATAGTCCGACAAGTTCTTTTTTATATTGTGACACAGATAGTTTGCATTGCTTAGATAGGCGTGTACTTCCTTTCATTGATATAGACCAAAACGCAATATGTTGTTGGAAGGAAGAATATACATTTTCAACAGCAAAATATTTGCGTGCAAAATGCTATTATGAACAGACAGACGATAAAACAATAGTAAGAATAGCAGGACTACCTATAACACAAGCCGAAACAATTAAATTAAATGAGTTTGATTATGGTACAAAGCGTAAAAAACTTATGCCGAAAATTGTTAAAGGCGGAGTTTTGCTATTAGAAAGTGAATATATTATAAGAGATAAGAAAGGTGGATAGTATGTCCGAAGAATTTATCGAAATAAAAGAAACAAATGGCACAATAGAAAACGACGATAAAAGTGCTACAACGGAAGAAACAAAAGAGCTTACACTTATAGAAGAAATTAAAAGAGAAATAGAAAAAATAACTTCTGCACAGTCTGAACTTAAAGATGATGTTCGTAAAATAAATGAGAGTATGTATAATGCATTTAGTAAGGGTGGAGAAAAGAAACCCGAACCGAAAAATGATTTTAATTCTTTTATAGAAAGGTTGTAATTTATGGCAGTTGTAACAAACACAGAATTTATAAATCAGGTAAGACAGGCTAATCCTGCCATTGCCAATTTTGTCCCCGAAGTAAATGAGAGTAATATAGATGATATTTATAAACTTATTCTAAATAATACTGATTTGCAGAACCCATTTATAACTACTCTTGTAAATGTTATTGCTATTCAGAAAGCAATGACTTCCGATTATGTTCATCCTTTTCATCAGTTTAAGAAGGGCTTTCTTCCTCTTGGTGCTACCTATGAAGAAATGTATACAGATGTTGCAAAAGAAATTGACTTCTCTATACTTGAACCTGAAAGTGCCCTCGGAAGATATTATTCGGATATAGGTGCAACATATCATTGCATAAATAGAGATAAAGCAGGATTTGCAGGAACTGTAAATTATGTTGACCTTAGGCGTGCTTTTAAGTCTGAAACAGGTCTTGCAGACCTTGCAAATACAATAGTAAAATCTCTTTATCAGGGAGATGAAAAGAAAGAATATGAATTGTTTAAGTCTCTTCTTACTTCCACAACTATTAAAAAGAGCGGGCTTCCTATCGCTACCGCTAATCCGTTAACTAATGCAGACAATGCAAAAGCATTTGTAAAATCTCTCCGTACTATGTCTAATATGCTTACATTTTTGCGTGATGATTTTAACTATGCAATGGTAAATAATAACACTGATGTTGATAGACAGGTTCTTTTCATTCGTGCAGATGTTGAAGCGGCTGTCGGCGTAGATGTTCTTGCTTATGTATTTCAGATGAGCGAAGCCGATTATCGTATGCGTAGAATACTTATAGATGATTTCGGCGATGATAAGATATACGCGATTCTTACTGATGATAATTATTTTATTCAGTACGATACTACATATATGACAAACACGCAGTATAACGCAATGAAAAATTGGTGGACTTATTTCCTTCATCACTATGGAATTTACTCCACTTCTCTCTTTTCTAATGCAGTAGTATTTAGAGAAGATGTCACACCTGTAACTCTTACTGTAACTGCTGAAAAAACTACTGCTAAACGCGGTGATAGTATTCAGTGTGCTTGCACTTCTACGGGATATAATGCACATAAATGGAGCGTAAGCGGAAACACTTCCTCTAAAACTAATATCAATATGAATGGACTTCTTGTTATAGGTAGTGATGAAACATCAAAGTCTATAACTGTAACCGCAACACCCCCTGCTTATGCAAATGAAGGAACGGTAGGAACTAAAACTATAACTATTTCATAATTTGCCTCTTGTTGGGTGGGTGGGTGGAATTAGTTAAACAAAAATGAAAGGAGTAAATTATGGCAATATATCCAGTATATCCAAATAGCGAAATTTATATATTAAAGAATATTCCTATAACGAATGAAGATAAAGTAAATTTCTATGGTAAAAGTGCTGAATTTCAAGCAGGATATTTTTTAGGAGCAGAATATAAAACGCCCGATAAATTTTTAAGAGATAAAGAAAAATTAGATAGTATTGATATTTCTGCAATGCTTAAATATTATCCTAACTGCGTTTATGTAGGTTTGAAATATTCTGTTATTAAAAGCAACTATATTGAGATTCCTATAAATATATATAATCTGCAAAGTGGTAATTATCTTGTATTTAGGAATAATATAAAACCATATGTTACAGATGTTGAGCCTGATAGTGATAATGTAGATATCTCGCATAGTGAAAATATTTTTAATGATATGTATCGAAGCGGAGAAACAAAACTTCCTATTTTGGATTGGGCTTCTACTGATTTTATATATGCTTTTATAACTAATCTTGAATATATAAATGCTAATGCTACAAGAGTTTATTTTGCAGTCGATAAATTTACTACATATTGTAGAGATATACAGTATAAAGAATGTTTAATAGAAAGAGAACACGATGATAAAGGTCATCAATTTTATTATGATTTTGTAAACGAAGATTTTCAATATGAAGTTGATGAAAAAAGTTATTTAATTCACGATGTTAGCAATACAGCAGGATATTGTTTAGTTGTATGTGAAGGAGATATTTCATCTAAATATTTTCCAAAAGATACTAGTAGTGTAGGTGCGGCAAATGAATATTCAAATAAAGTAACATCTTCCATATTAGGAATTAAATCGACTTATGCTATATATGCAGTAAATACACCCGAAATTAAGCGATTTTTAACAGATGCCGCAAGCATAGGAAATGGTGATTTAATAAAATGTATAGTGCCTTTACCTACAGATATTACAGATTATTTAACTTTTACACCAACTATAACAGATGTAATCAGTGATAATAATTTGTCTCGAAAATTTGATTATAATACCGATGACCAATATTTTACTGTAAGACGATTAGTTAAAAATGGAAATTATTATCCGTATAAATACTTTACAAGCATAACTTCAAAAGCAGGTAAAGAATTTACTAAAACATTTACATTACCAACAGGCGATAAAACAATTCAAAATAATAAAACTTTAAGTTATGTAAAATTGTCAATATTGGGAAATGAAAGTATATCATATAAAACACATTGGCTAAAAGGAAATAGCATAACCTTAGTAGAAAAAATTACACAAATTATTCCGCAGTTAACATATTCATTATATGTAAAAAACGGAGACGGTATAGACCAATTATCATTACTTACTAATTATACAACAAATATACAAGGAGCACAATTCCAATTTTCATATGATACATATTTACAAAGTCTTGCAAATGAAACTGCTTCTATATATGCAAAAAAAGAAATTGCTAATACAAATGCAATGGTAAAAACTATAATAGGAACTACAAGTGTAATAGCAGGTTTAATAGCTATACCTACCGCAGGTGCAAGCTTAGCAACCGTTACACCTGTTATTGCAGGCGGTACAACTATTGCAAGTGCTATTGCAGGAGCAAAAAATGATTATGATAGAATATCAAGTACTATCGCAAATACTGGTGCAGATAACGCCACTACATCTTCAAGTGTTGGTTGGAATGATAAATATGTATTGGGGTGTTTAGGTTTTTATTTGCATATGTCATATCCTAATCACAGCTATATTACAATGATAGATGATTACTTTTCTGCATACGGATATAAAACTAATCGCTTTGGTAAACCTCGATTTATAACAGGTGCAACAGGAAACAGAAAATTATACAACTATATCAAAACAACAAACTGTAATTATATTCTAAACAGACCGTTTGAAGATATAAACGAAATACGACAGTTATTTAACAACGGTGTTAGAATGTGGACGCCGTATGATTATACAGATTTTGCACAAGGTAAAATATGTTTTGGTGATAAAGTAACTGTAAATACAAATAATCCTAATGCGTAAGGAGATATAATGAGTAATAAAAATATTTTTCCAAACGCAGGAATATCAAATGCTTATGTTAATTATGGTAGATATTATACACGATATATGAATTTATTTTCTAAAATGTGTGCAGGGCGTTTTAAGTGGTCAATACCTGAATATTATCCCGTCCAATTTATTGAACAGTTTTTAATATATAACGGTAAAGTTCTTTTGTTTGAATTGTTTGATAAATTTGAAGCGTGGAATTTTACAGAAAACGGTGGTTTTGATATTCACGGTTATCCTCTTAAAAGAAATGTAACATTCGTAAACGGGCGTACTGCAATGTTTGATGAGAATAATTCTATCATAGTTAAAAATAATTCGTTAGGTATTCCTGATAGTAATACAATGAGTTCTTATGCTTCACAATTAGCACAATTAGATTGTGCAATAGATGTGAATTTGCGTGCTTGCAAAACACCTATAATACTTAAAGGTAATAAATCTCAAATGGATAGTATTAAAGCTGCGTATAGGCAGTTCGACGGTGATACGCCTGTTATGGTAAACGATAAAAATTCTACAACGCTTAGAGAATGTATAGAAGTATTTGACTTGAAAACAACTTACAGAGGTAATGAATATTATACTACGAAAGATAGACTTATGGCAGAAGCATTTAATGCCTTAGGATTTTATCCTGAAAACGATAAAGCCGAAAGACTTATTGTAGATGAAGTAAATGCAAATAATTCTTCTGTAAACTCTGTTAGATATGATATGCTTAAAATGCGTCAACAGGCTTGCGATGATTTTAACCGTATGACTAATAATAAATATAATATATCGGTTGAGTTTGCAGCAGGAAGTGAGTTAGTTGTATGATTGATAATAATTTTTCTATTTCAATGTATAATATAGCTGAACAATTTTGTTTGTCACAGAATATAAATATAAGCGAAATGGGTTTAGAAGATATTATAAACATTATAAAAGATAAAATATTTAATTTTGATTATACAATACCTGCAACATCTTCCGAAGAAGAACATAAAAGCAACATTGAAAAATTATTTATAAATAAATATATGTTTAATGATTTTGGTTGTTATTCTTTCGGTGAATGGCGTTTATATTTTCAACAGGCTTTTAATGAAATGATAGAAAAGTATACGCATATATGGAAAGCAGTAAACGGATATGAAGATATAAACCTTTTGTATAATCGAATATTGAATAGTAATTCTACTGAAAAAGATGAATATAAAAGCAAAAGCGATAACGCCTATACAACAAATAATAACACTAAAAATAATAATAAAAATGTTTATTTTGATACGCCACAAGATGAAATAAATCAGCCTGCATACGATAATAAAGGCAATCCTATAATAAGCGACGGAAAAGTAATGTATAGGCAGTATGCAACTAATATGACAAAGAATGAAGATAATAATTCAAGTACAAGTCATAATAATGGTGTAACAAATAATAGCGGAAACAATGATAAAACAAAAGAATTAGTTGAAAAAGAAATATATGGAGATAAAAAGTTATTTGAAATATATAAAGATATATGTAAAAATTTTGATAGTATTGATAATCAGTTTGTAAATGAAAAAGCTTTTAGAGAGTTGTTTTCAGTAATAATGTAAAAGGAGAAATTTATGGACAATTTTTGTGATAACAAAATACAGTTTAATAAGCTGTTTCCATTGCCCCCGTTCAAAAATAATGTGTTAGAAAATACGCTGAATGAAAGGACTATTGAAAAACAGATTGGTAAACTTTCGGCGTATACTGCACTTATTCCGCTTATGCCTTATGATATTGATATTAAATATTTTACTGCTGATAATATACACGGAAATTTTACAGGTAGTTTAAGAGCAAGTACAGGAAATATAAATGTAAATGTAAATATAGATGCTAATATTTATACCGAAGATAAAACTCTTTATCTTGTATACGATTTTATAGAATGTGAAGTTAAAATAACTGATACACTTGACACTCGATATATGGTACTTTGGTATGTTGCCATTAAAAATAATAAAATAGATTTAGGATATAGCCATAATCCATATTATGATGATGTTAAAATACAAAAAACACTTGATGATTTTAATAATGAATTAGAAAAATGGTTTGAAACATACAATAGTGATTTTAATGACATAAAAATTAAAATAGGAGAACTAACTGCAAGAATTACTCAATGTGAAAAAGTACAAGGCTATGCTAATATAGAACAATATATGACTGATATGGAACAAGCACAAAGTGATATATCAAACCTTCAATCAAATAAAAAATGGCATAATGATTTTTCTAATACTATATTCATAGGTGATAGTTTTGCAGAAGGTTATTATTATGGTTCAGCAGGTGGTGGAGCAGAGCACAATTGGTGCGTAAATCTTGCCAAACTAATGAATATTACTAATTATAGACGGTATGCAAAATCTGGACTTGCAATGACAGATAAACAATATGATAATAGTTTATATAAATTTATAGATACAACAATATTGCCGTCTGAAAATACACCAAATGAAAAAGCACCATTAGAAGTCACATCTATAATAATTATGATGGGAGAAAATGATAGCGTTCTTGGCACGACTAATTTAAGTGCTAATGTTTTAGAAACATTAAATCATCTTCAAGAAATATTCAAAAATGCTACTATATATTTATTTTATTCTGCCGCAAGAAACATTAGTGAAGTAGCAAGTTATAGATATTATGCAGAAGGTTGCAATTCTGCCGCAGTATGTTTCATAGGCGAGAGTGCATTTTGGAATATCGGAGCAGGAAGTGATTATTATGTAAAAGGTGGTACAGACACAACATATCACCCTACAACAAAAGGCTCAGAGAAAATTGCAAAACAAATGAGAAATTATTTTTCTATTGGAGATATTTGTCCGCGATTTACAAAATATCTAACTGCCCATGCAGAAAATGAAAATTATAAAGCAGATGTTACAGGATGGATAACTATTGAAAATAATATGATTATTTTGACGGGTAATTGTAATATAATTGCTAAGGAAGGTAAACAAGTAAACGACGGATATATTATATTTAGAACATATACAATACCTGAATACTTAAATGGTAATCAAACGGTTTTAGCAACTGCATATGACGGAGCATATTCGCGTGCTCCTGCATTTATTGAATTTAACACAAGAAACGGAAATCAAGAAGCGTGTATATTAGTGTTTGATAGAAATTTTGATCCTACTTCTCATAATACATATACTTTTCAATATTCACATATATATAGTATTGATGAATGGATACGACTATAATGAAAGATTTAATATATTGTATAACATTTCTTTTTACAATTATATTTGCATTATATAATTTTATAAAAGAAACAAGACATTATAAAAAAGAACTTGAAGAAATACGACAAGAAAATTTTATATTATGTTATGGCATTAAAGCCTGTTTATCAGGTCTTATACAACAGGGTGTAAATCACGATGTGCCTAAGGCGTATCACGATTTAGAAAAACATCTAAATATAAATGCTCATAAACGAAAGGAGTAGCCTATGGGAAATTGGGTTGATATTGTTACACAGGAACTTTTCGGAGATAAAGAAAGTGAGGTGAATGCTAATGACGAAAGCGAAAAGTTGGAAGGCGATAGTAACTGAAAAAGTTTTTGGCGAAGGTGGAAGTATTTCAGGAAAAACTATACATATAAATTATCTTGATAAAACATATGATTATATTATTCCTGCTTCTGCTTCTACTATGCAAGATGTTATCAATGCTAATATAGGTATTTATGCCTACGATGTTGGCAGTAGTGGTATGAGATTTACCGTTAATACTGCTATTCCTTGCAAAGATGCAAATCATTTAGTAGCTTTGAATAAACTTGATAAAATACCCGACCCTATTTATGTTCGTGATGACAGTATACATTATGTTACTCTGAACATTATAAACAACGATGAAAGTTTTGGCGGTTCAATTAAAATACCTACTACCGTCCCACATTCTACGCTTGGAGATATTGCTACTGCTGGCGAATATACGATAGCAAATGCTCCTAATAATTATTTATATACTTTTGGAAATATCCGTTTAACACTTGATGACAAAACTACATTGGCACTTCAAACTACACCATTTGTCGATGATATGTATTTATATACGGAAGGATGATAATATATGATAAATTGGAAAGTAAGATTTAAGAATAAAATGTTTTGGATAACTCTTGTACCGTTGGTACTTGTGGTTGTAAAAGCAATTTGTGAAAAGTTTGGTATTACTATTGATGTTGACGGAATACAGGGTTTTATATATGATGTTATAGAACTTGTTTTCTATGTTCTTATCGGTATAGGTATTGTGAATGATAATACAACAAAAGGACTTTCAGATAGTTATAATGCTTTGAAATATGATACACCTAAGTCTTATGAGGAGAGTGAAACAGATGAATAAAGTATTTTTGAGTGTAGGTCACGGCGGCAATGATAGTGGTGCAATAGGTGTAAACAAAATCAAGGAAAAAGATTATACCCTATTGCTTTGTAAAGAGATAAGCAAAAAGCTTGCCGAACAGAATATCGAACACGAACTTTCGAGAACTACTGATAAAAATAATACTCAAAAAATGAAACTTACTTCAATAGAAAAATATAAACCTACTATTGCCATTGATGTGCATTTCAATGCGTATAACGAAAAAGCAACGGGTACGGAATGTTATTATCAGCGTAATAATAGCAAAGGTGAAGCACTTGCTAAAAATCTTTCTCGCGTTGTAAGTTCTGAAATTGGTATTGCTAATCGTGGTGCTAAAATTAAACTTCTTTCCGACGGTCGAGATTGGTTCGGTATGTTGCGTAATTGTAAAATTTGTCCTATCGTTCTTCTTGAAGTTTGTTTCTTGGATAATAAAAACGATATGGCTAAGTGTATTGCAAGTAATGTTGCCACAGCTATAACTAAATGTATATGTGCAGCACTTGATATGAATTATCTTGAACCTATAAAGAAAGATACTAATATTATGCACGTTGCACCGAGAGTCGGTCTGTGGCTTCATAATTCTAATCAGCGTTGGAATAAGAAAACTAAAATAATCTGTATGGATTATAATAGTTCCGTTGATGTTTATAAAGGAACAGAAAAACGATTAGGTAAATATACTTGTGTAAAAGTTAAATATGGAAAGTATATTGGATACTGTGCAAAAGAATATTTGAAATAATAAGTTACATAAGGCGGGAGTTAATTCTTCCGCCTTTATTTTATGTCAAAGTTTTCCACATAGTTTTCCACAATTTGAAGTAAATGTTACATAAATGTGAACTAATTGTGAACTGTCACAAAA
>OJMN01001133.1_pt1 | contig 15794 bp, 19 predicted proteins | sample 1597261 | NCBI WGS metagenome assembly OJMN01 (sample SAMEA2452130, study PRJEB22498) | human gut metagenome | biome: human feces; feature: human gut; material: feces | place: Australia | collected 2012 | reverse complement strand
GGTTCGCAGCAGCCGCAAGACCGGCTATGGCTTCGACGCCTATAAGGAAGTGTACTGCGACATGATCGCCAGCGGCATCGTGGATCCCGCCAAGGTGACCCGCAGCGCGCTGGAGAACGCCGCCAGCGTGTCCGGCATGGTGCTGACCACCGAGTCTCTGGTGGCCGACAAGCCCGAGCCTCCCGCACCCGCTGCTGCTCCCGGCATGGGTGACATGGGCGGCATGTATTGATGCCCCATACAAAGCAATAAAAAAATCTGCCCGCGCTATGCGGGCAGATTTTTTGTTACTTAAAGAACTCAATACAGTATTCTGGAGCGCCTAAAAAGCTCTTTTTTCCTGTTTCAAAACGGGATATAGTACAATTTTCACTTCGTAGCAACGCATCGATGCGGCATAGTGCCATGTCAACTTTGTCGCGCTCTGCTACCTTGCTGAATTTTATCATGCCTCCATTATCAGTTATATTGATTAAAAAGTCCCGACCATTTCCTACATAAACGGAGAAATTAACATTTGGGCCTTGCAAATCGTAGCCAATCTCTTGAAGCTTTTGGGTAATATACTCGTAATTTAAATTCTTTGCCATAATGCCCTCCATTCCTTAGCGGCCATATGTTCCAGACCATGAGTAGGAGATTGTGCCGTGTGAAAATTCGACCTGTATGTAGTACATTTCTCCTTCAATTAAACCATAAACAGACTTGTCTAGTTCATAGCTTCCCACTTCGTTCATAACCAGCGCACAAAAGTCTTGATTGCTGTCGAGAAGTTTGATCCCGAAATAGCCGGGGCCGCTACAGCTTGCCTTAAAATGAAACTCGCTGGATTTTGCATATACTTTCCAAATTTGTTTGCCAGATTCATCAATGATAAGCATATCGGACAAGCAGGACAACTCGTTGTCGTTTGGAGTGTCTTGTGGTTCTGAGTGCAATTCTTTGTCAGCCATTTGATGCTCTGAGCAAAATGTTGAAAAATTTTCTGTAGGATTGGTGCAGTCGCGATAGCCGCAAAGAAAACCCGTTTTATGCACACTACAATAGTCAATGCCATCCCTTTTCAGTCTTGTGCATCCCTCAACTATGCACACTTGATTCGGGTCATTGTGTGCGGTACACAAATCGCTCCCTTCTACACGAGGATTGCTACAGCCTTCTCTTGAGCACATATGATCTTGGCAATATTTTCCCCAACGAACCTCGGTTGCGTTCTGGCACCCTGTAATCTGACAAGTATGCGCTTCGCAGCAACCAGACGTGGCCAAAGCGGGCTCTTCACAAAAGGATGCTTTACATAAAATTTGGTCGCTCTGCGCTTCGTTTTCTTCGGTGCCCGCATATTTTTGTCCGCAGCCAACAAGGGCCAGAATGATAACAAGAATCACAAGTAACAAATTGTAGTCATTTCTTTTGATTTTCATTTTCCCCCTCCTTTTCTTTACTTTTAATATAAACCCGTCAACTCACGATTGTCAATCTAAAATATCATTTTGATAATGCAATATCTGCTTGCCATCTTTACCATACTACACAGGGTGATGTAAATGGTCGCAGATAGAATCAAAGCGATTCGGGAGCAAAGAGGTCTTACGCAAGCGGATCTGGCAAAACAGCTGGGCATTACACGTTCCAGCGTCAACGCATGGGAGCAGGGGATATCCGTTCCCTCTACGCAATACATTGTCGAGTTGGCGGGTTTGTTCAAGGTATCTACAGATTATTTGCTGGGAATTGATACGACCGCCACTGTGAATGTTTCCGGGCTTTTTGAGGATGATATCCATGTCGTCCAGCAGCTCGTCGATCATCTCCGTCAGCTGCGTGAGCGATGTATTGACCTGTAAGTGTTGCGGCAGCTGTCACTCCCAAAATTTTTCAAAAAGGTATTGACAAAACACGGCAGTATATGCTATAGTAATTCGTGCCTGTCGAGAGCATATGGCGGCGTAGCTCAGTTGGCTAGAGCATGCGGTTCATACCCGCAGTGTCGAGGGTTCGAATCCCCCTCTCGCTATTAGGTTAAAAGGGTCGGAAATGCTGATAAATACAGCGTTTCCGATTTTTTTGATTTCTCAAAGTATCAAATAATATGTTTACTTTTGTTTACTTCTGGATTTCTGACGGTGATAATGGTTAAACCAGAGTTTAAAATGCGCCGGTTTTCTCCTCTTAAAACCAGGGTTAAGAAGCCTAAAACAAAAGGTACGAAAGCTGACTCCGTGGAAAAAGTTACGGTTGCCGAACTTCTTCCCTCTTTGGAAAATACGGTTTTAAATAAAAATTAAACTTTAGCATCACCGCTTTCAGCATTCTGATAGACAAAGGAATTAGTGGTCATGGTGATTTCATCTAATATAGCCAGATTTCCGCTTTTCTTTATGCACATTGTTATTTAATAATTTGGACTTGCACACCGCCAAACCCGTTACTGTTCCAAAACAAACTGCTCTGTCTCAGGGTTCCACTTTAATACTGCTACGATTTCTTCAGAACTTATCAATTTATCCTCAGATGCCACAATAATCAAATCATCTACTATATCCATATAATAAAAAGATTCATCTCCAATGATCTTTAGCGCATCTATCGGAATTTCTACCCATTGACTGCCTTCGACAGCTAAAAGCTGAATTTCCTGTGTTGATATTCCTTGATATGTTGTGGTTTTTGATACCAATATTCTGCTTTGTCCGTCACTCGCTTGAATACAGTTTATAACTACTTTATCAGCCGCAAACTCCTTATATGCTACCATTTCTAATGAATCAGCATCTAAAAGGATACCCACCGTTTTATCCAATCCTGCAACATGAGGGGTATTCAAAATCTTGCATAACACGAATATTTCACTGGCATTATCTTGCGAGAAAGAACCAAAATCAATCCGAACTATAACAATATCTAATGCACTGATGTTACCTTCTTCGTAATTCTCTGCTACCTTTTCTATAATCCTGTTATTAAGCTCTGAGACCATATCAGCACTATCCCTGGATTTCGATATTCCACACGCATTGATGCACATCAGCATAAACAACACAAGAACAGAGACCGGCAAAACCTTATTTTTCATCTTACCCATACTCGTCTTAATCTCTTTCTGGCACATTTTCTATTTTAATGTGCAGGATATGATCCTGCAATCAGTGTAATAATACAACAAAATATTCGATGCGGAATCACCATTTTTTGCACGCAATGCGGCACCCATTTGACATAGCCCGTAACGATGTCCTCCTGCACCAGTTGCAATATCTGTGCAACTTACAGCTTTCAAAGCAGGCTGCGTAGAATGATCTTTTGTTCCATTACCACTACAGCTTGAGAAAAAGGCACCCCAAATATAATCATAAGTTGTAGATGATGGTTTATACATTACAATATCCGTTTTAGATTTACCTCCAGAAGTATAAAAAATATTTGCCGTTGCATCTATTGCCTCCTCGGTAACCTTAGTAGGATCATATACCTGACAACAAGAAGATGAGCAAACCTTATAATCTTTACCCGAATGATTCGAATAAACACTCAGCGCATACTCTAAGAAGGTGTTTGCCGCCACTGCCTGTGCTTCATACAATTCACTAACCTGTGTTGAAGTTAGTCCTTTACCAGTGTAATAACTTTTTCCGTAAAGTTCCGAAGATAATACAGTATAGATATATGTCTCTCTATCAACAGTTTTTGTTTGATTATTATAGTAAACCGCAATAGAATTGCTTACATCCGGAACAGAACTCATTGCTCTGGCAACAGATGATGTTGCAAAATTTCCTCTATCTATAATAGAAGGCAGTACAGTTTGTCCTCCTATATCATGCATTATTTCTTCTCTATCCTGCGAAACAGAAAAGTCATCATTTATATAGAATGTAAAAATTGTAGTTCCATCCGCACTGTCAACATCATAATTACTATAATTTGCCGCAAAATACCCTGCTGCATTTATTTCCCAATCGTATGTTCCTGAAGGGAGATTTTTTATTTGAAAACGTCCATCTTCACCCGTAATGACCGCAACTTCCCCATCTACAGAAATTGTAGCATTTGGAATAAAGGCTTCTGTATCATAATCTCTTACAACACCGACAACATTTGCCAAATTATTGTTGGAAAAAGTGTGCATACTTACTGCCAAGTCTACTGTTGCTGCAGAAAGGGCATAATTTTGGAATCCTTCGTCATAATCTTTTTGTGTTATTACCTCTGTCTCATAAAGTAAAGTTCCCTTGCTCACAGTATCCGTTTCTCCACATGCTTCTTCTGCATATGTAGTAATAGCAGAAGTATAAATAGAGCATCCGAACATAACAGCAATTGCCAAAGATATTATTCTTTTCTTCATATTTCACCCTCCCATTTTTTATAGGTAGTGTCAACTTTATACGCTCAAAATCACCCCAACTCCAGTAAAATCAAGTGTTCCAAGGCTGTGCCTTTACCTCCCCTTTCTTTGGCTTGGGTGACCAAAATTTTGCATCGGAAGATCAGTCAAGACCGGACTGAAAGCCGTTAAATTCAACCTTGACGGGGCTTTCGTAAGCAAAATATAATCGTTCACCCCAATGGAAAGGAATACGATTTTTTCATAATTCGGTTTACATTACCTTTTATAATCTGCTCAATATAACCAAGTTCTTTCTCCTTGTGCTACTTTAATGTCAAATATTTATGTTTAATAAATCGGGCTTGCAAATCCTATAAGACTGCTATCTGTTAAATTGTACGTATGTCTCGAAACCTTATCACAGTTTCCATCCACAACAGTAATCTGTGTGCTTGACACCTCAACTACAATGCCAGTGTGGCTACTAGATGTTGTACTCGTGCCCGTAAAGAAAATATCGCCGACCTCAGGTGTATAGCTTCCGTTATAAGCAGAACTGTAATAAAAACAATCCATGTCTTTGAAATTCTTCATTCCTGTCGAGCAGGAAGAATACTTAGGAATAACGGATGTTGATACGCCCGCTTCACTTGCGCACCAACTAACAAATATTGCACACCATGCTGCGGGGTTAAGCCCATACCATTGACCATATTTGGTGTAGTTTGCAGAACCGGCGTTCGCTGTGAAACTATCCAAGTCTGAATTGGAAGCCTTTTCTTTATACCCAACCTGGGATTCTGCAACTCTGACAATTTCAGCACAATAATCAGTATTTATGGAATTCAAGCTGTATAACGCTTCACTAACAGCTTGAATTTCTTCAGAAACATAAGAACAGGATTGGAATCCTGACACAGTCTCCCTATAACTGTCAGACACTACTTTGGCTACATCATATGCCTCATCGTACATGATAGTCAGGTTGTGTTCAATGTCTGCAGTCTTCACAACACCGTCATCTACATATTCCATGCTCTCATATAATGTCACAAAAGTTATTGTATCCTCTATGTCAATCCCAGAAATTTGAAAAGACATATCAGAAACGCTGACGTTATTTTCGGACAATGTAATTCTGTGAGCATTTTCATCGTTCACGATGCCGTTGACAGCCACTGTTCTCAAGCTTTCCGTGTCCCCGGTCATGACTGCTGTTTCCCGACTATCCATGTAGCTTTCTACCAACTCAAGTATCTCCACCCTTTCTGTATCTTCCAGGCCAGCCGCCTCTGCGGGCAAAATCGGAACCATAACAAAGATCATACAAATAGCTAAAAAACTCGCAATATACTTTTTCATTGCTTCCTCTTTTCTCTTCATAAAATACCTCTCTTTCTCGTCTGAACTTGTTTAATCTGCCTTCTGGTTAGAAATAAACAAATAACCATCATCCGTCTTTTGTAAAATGACCACCCATTGCCCCCCCCTCATACTCTTTTTCGTATTTCAGTATGAGTTTGTTATTTGACTCCCAAGTTCCGGAAGTAACCATACACCAATCAAAATTCGAGTCTCCCATAATCAGATAGTAACTGTCATATTGCTCCAAATAATAGAAACTGTCCAAGCCTGTCTTTTTTGTCTCCGCCAGACTTATTCCCATTTTTTCCTGCAAAAAAGCATCCATTTCATTTGCTGTGATTTTTATGATATCCAAATACGGGGCATCACTACATAACTCTGTCAGCATTGACAGTTCATCCTCCGATACTTCGCCAAACGCTCCTCCAACGCCATTATAAAATAACTCAAACAAGTTAATTTCATCTGGTTGACTATACTCGCTGGATAACAGCATATTGTTCATGTTCGTTATGTCACCATTGAAAAATTCTGTGTTAAACACAGTAATTTCCTTTTCGGAAAGAGTACCGGAAGCCATCTGGCATCCTGAAAACATCAAAATCATAAAAGACAAGATAACCGATAATGCAAGTAAATCCATAACTTTTGTCAATATTTTCATTCAAAATCTCCTCCGTTTCACTTCTCAAATTTCTCGCCATTATAGACTCTTCATGGGCACCACTCCCATCCATAGTTGCAAAGCAGATTTCCCCACCTGCAATACACATTACATTTTTCTACAAACTGATAATTCTTTTCTGCCGATGTTGCCGTTTTAATTTCTCCATTAACACTACACGTCATTGTAACTCGATATGTACCTCTGGAAACCAGATATATTTCCAAGCCAGATGCTGTTATGGTATTGCTCGAATCTTCCCATGATTCCACATTGACCCAGCTACCAGAGACCTTTTCCTGGAACATAGCTTTTACATACATTTTTCAAATGATTTCTGCATTTCCCTATCAGCATTGTGATTACAACTATTAAAAATATTATATTTAGCTCCAAGAAGTAGCTATCCTTTTCAAATATAGTGCAAACTATTCCGATAAAAAAATCCAAGCATAAATATTTCATCAGCTTTATTTTAAAACACTTGTTCTCTTCTTCGTTTATCTCCCTGTTTCTGTTCTCAACTGGATATAACACATACACAAATACTTCCAGGGCGAATAATACAATAAGTGAAACAAATTCATGTAAACAGAGATTCTTAACTACAAGCAGAGTAGTAATATATGTTAAGCATGACAAAACAAAGCATATCCAGAATTTTTCCAAATGCAAACCACCTGCATAGGAACGCAATGGTGAGAAAATCACAAAGAAAAATATCCCTTCTAAGACCATATCGAGTTTCAGTGCGATGAACAAGCTTGCAACCAAAAATAACCCAACTTCCAAGGTTATGACAAATCCATATTCATAGACTTCCCGATCTGCTTCATCAACCATGCTCTTTTTGATAACATAATCTGTCAACAACTTTGCTACTTTTCTCATTTATTTGTTTTTCCTGAATTTCCTCACTTCTTCCGGCTGTTTAGGCTGATGGTATATGAGTGCACATCTGCTGTTTGCAGCTTTTGATAACATTCCATCAGCAACGGATGTTAATGCTTTTGCTAATACAGTTTTCTTTTCATTTTTCTTCATTATGTATACCCCCTTAATGAACTATTTTTGTAATCATATCATATTCCCCGCAAGATAATCACTAATATGTCAAAAATACGGCAATAGCTGTCAATTTTCCAGTAGATTCATGACAACGGTCATCCGTCTTTAGGATATCTTTAATTTTATCCATGAGTTCCGAGTTGTAAAATATCAGACCGAAAGTATATCAACCTTGCACGGGGTTCTAAATTTATAAAAGAATTTTCAGCACTTATCGGCCTGCCGTTAAGTTCCTACTTTTTAAACGACGGAGACATCAGAAAAAATGCTAAGCCACAGGTTTTAATCCGTGGCTTAGCACCATATTTTAAGATTCAACTCCCAAAGTCAGGTATCATATTCCCCTCAAAATAATCCCTAATATGTCAAAAATACGGCAATAGCTGTCAATTTTCCGGCAAATTCATAACAACGGTCAGGCAAAATACAGAATCCTGTGCTTCCACTAGAATTTCGCCCTGGTACTTTTCTGCAATTCTTGCTATGGAATTTAATCCATATCCATGTCTGCCGCTTTCTGTTTTTGTGGATTGATATTTTCCGCTTCTGTCGTTTTTTAAGACATGCTCATATGGATTCTTTATCAGCATGACCAGCGCCTGCTTTTTCACTCCCATGGATATTTCTATCACCTTTTGGTGCTGCCTGCAGTCCCGGACAGCTTCTATTGCATTATCCAGTGCATTTCCCAGTGCTATGCCAATATCACATGGTTCCATGGAAAGCTCCTCTGGAATAAATATTTTTAACTGAAATGTAATCCCGTATTCCTTAGCAACGGCATATTTGAAATTAATCAGACAATCAATGGTACTGTTGCCGGTATTGGAAATGTTTTCGGAAATATTGCTGTTTTTGATAATCTGATTCAGGTTTCTGATTACAGACTCTTTATCACTGTTTTCAACGCTGTTTTTTAAAACAATAAGTTTATTCAGCAGATTGTGCCTGTCCTCATAAAATTCCTCCAACATCTTTTTTTGCGATACCGTAATTTTTTCGATCATATCAAATTGCTGGGCATAAACTGTATGTTCTTTTTCATAAGCAAAAACTTTATTTATTTTTACATACAATTCAAAAATAATGACATTAAATAAGATAAGAATGCTGATAGTGATAACAGCAAAAAAGGACTTTCCTTCTGAGCAAAATTCATTGATTGCAATGACTATGCTTCCCACTGGCACCAACAGGAGAAAAAAATAATATTTTCCCGGTACCGGACTCTCCTTTCTTTTTTCTGCCACCATCGACAGTGCATATACAGAAAGGATCATCAGGATGTTCGATAATACCAACCCAATAATATCCCTTTGCTGGCTTTCCCCTATGTCAAAGCTATTGATTAGGGAAAAGACAAAGACCTCAATCAACGACCAGCCTGCATAGAATGTAGCCAATAAAAAGTATTTTTCCTTTCCACGGCTTTGGTAGGCAACCATCGCTATGGACAGAATCAGTAAAATGTTCAGAATGGTTGCAAAAATTTGCAGGCGCCCATTATGATAACCAAAGAAAAATTGGAATATGCAATAAACAATCCACAGAGAAACAGAAAGTATACTATTCTGCTTTTCTTCAAAAAAGCTTCCCCAAAATCTTTTTACAATCCATACGGTTGCGATAACAATAGAAATATTTAATAGAATATCTTCTATTTGATTATACATTGATTTCCCCTCCCAGAAGATGGCTGTATTGTTGGTTAAAGTATTTCTGCCGTTCTTCGCTTATAGGCAGTTTCTTCCCATTTACCAACGTTATTTCTATTTTTGTCCTTGATCTAATCAAATAATAATTTACCAGATAAGACTGATGTACTCTCAAAAAAGGTATTTTTCTATCTGACATTTTTTGTTCTATCTCTGACAGTTTCCCGTTAAATGTGTAATGCTCCCCGTTTTGCGTATATATTGTAACTTTCCTGGCATTGCTTTCAAAGTATAAAATCTCTTTACATAGAATTTTATATTCTTCATGCTTATAAGAAAAGGTAAAATAGACCATTTTACTGCAGACTCTCTGATAAGTTTCCAGAAATGTCTTTGTCAATATCTCCTCATCGATTGGTTTCTTTATAAATCCAAATACATCCAACCGGAACAATTCCATCATATATTTATCATAGCCTGATACATAAATCAGAAGTACATTATCATCCACCTTCCGTATATTTTCAGCCGCAGTGACGCCATCGCCACCCTTCATCTGAATATCCAAAAAGATGATGTCATACTTTGTTCCTGATGTAACCTGCCTTTTGAGTTCCCTACCACTGTAAAAAACATCAATATTCACGGGAATGCTTTCCCGCTTGCATACTTCAGAAATTATATGCTCTATCTGATTCACAATTACATTTTCATCATCACAAACAGCAATTCTTATCATGTGTACTACCTGCATTATACTTATAAAAGTGGACACATTGGTTAAATAGACTTACTATTAACATAGACACCAAAAGGAGGTATCTTTTATGTCCACAAAACAACATTACGATGAGGATTTCAAACGAACCCTCGTTGAGCTTTACCACAATGGTAAAACTCAGGCCTCTCTTATCAAAGAGTACGGCGTATCTCAAACTGCTCTTTCCAGATGGGTCAAACAGTATTCAACTGTTGAAACTGATGACGGTGAAGTTCTTACTGCAAAGCAGGTGAAAGAGCTTCAAAAACGTATGGCTCAGCTGGAAGAAGAAACCCAAATACTAAAAAAAGCGATTGCCATATTCACGCCACACTCAAGCAACGATTAGATGCCGTGCATAAGCTGCGTCATCAATACGATATCAAAACTCTTTGTCGAGTTCTTCGCATAAATCGCAGTACTTATTACAAGCACTTTTATTCAGATTTAGCACCTCGTACAAAAGAAAATCCGTTGATTCGTAAGCACCTTTTACAAATCTATACTGATTACGATAACTCTCTTGGTGCTTACAAGATCCGTCGTGTATTAGAACGTGATTATGGCATAAACATCAGTCTCGGCAGAGTGGACCGCCTGATGAACACTATGAATCTACCAAAACGTTCCACAGAAAAACCAAAATGGAAAGGTGCCTGGAAAGACAATGGTCCTTGTGAGTAACACTCCCTTTTGAAATCGAGACAGATTCACGTCCCCTCTCGCTTTTAAAATTTCTTACCGCACTTTGGGCAATACTCAAAATTTTCTGCTGTCTCATACCCACAGTAATTGCAATGTTTATAGTTATACCCATAGGTCACTTTTGAAATTCTCTGCAAATGCTCCGGGCGAATCAGTACCTGCTCTCCCCGGGCAATGGCCTTTCCCATCTCCGGATCCAGTTCATACAGCGTATTACAGCAGCTTGTCCGCACATAATAGTGCTTATTCCACTTAATACACGGTATGAAAAACATAGCCCGTCTCCTATCTCACCAGTCCCATGTTGCTTCTGTATTCCTCATTCAGCTGCCGCAGTTCCTTCTCCCCGTTAATGTATGGTTCATAAAATGTATCCACGGAACCACCGCCCAGATTATCACAACCGTTGCAGAAGTCACAGGCTCCACCGCACTGGTTCAAACCCTCCTGTATAATGCGGATCCGCTCTTCTCTCGTTGTATCTTTGATCAGTATACTTTTGATCTCCATATGCCATCACCTTTCCTGATTTATCAATACTATATATCAATAATAATGAAACTGCCTGATATGCGATAACTTTATTTTACCACACATCAGGCAGTCTGTTATCATTTTATTTCTTTACCCCGGCAATATCATCCGGATCCCGGCCTTGATAATTCCGATCCCTACCGGTATTAAAATGATTGTACAGCAGAAGATCACTCCCACGCCCGACAGGATGAGGCCGATGGGCAACAGGATCAGCAGCCACACACAGGCCTTTAAAATTGCCCCGGTAATCTTATATGCGATTCCGAATAAAATGGTTAACAGCAACAGACACAATATAAATGAAATCATAATTTTTCTCCTTTCCATAATGTAGGCCACATGCTTCACAGAAAAAACTCCTGTCTTTGTAGCTATTATATCCGGTTGTCCCACCATTTTCAGTACGTAATGTTGCACGATAAGTCATCCTAATATAGGAAAAGGACAGAGGATATCCTCTGCCCTTTTCTAGGCTGTTTCTATGCTGTTTCTTCAGGAATGGTCCCGGAACATAATGCATTCCTTCACTGTTTCCAACAGCTTCTTTTCATCCATCGGCTGTTGATAATGTCTTCCGCAAAGGCATTGGCGCTCATGGCAATGATGGGGACATTTCCGGCATCCGACCGTTTCATGGACCGGATCCTGCGGGTGGCATCCCAGCCATTTAGCTTCGGCATCATAATGTCCATGAAGATCACATCGTAATATCCCAGCTCAGATTTTTGAACTTTTGTACCGCCTCTTCTCCGTCTGCAGCGCACTCTACGTGGATCCCGTAATCCTCCAGCATGAATTTTGCGATCTCCATGTTGAGTTCATTGTCCTCTGCTAACAGCGCCCGCAGACCTTCCACCGGGATTTCCTCATAGTTTACGTTCTTCTCCTTCTCCACCGGTTCCCCGATTTTGAACGGAAGTGTCATGGTCACAGTAGTTCCGACGCCTTTTTTACTCTCTATGGCAATGTCTCCATCCAGCCTGTCCACGATTTTCTTTGCAATGGCAAGTCCCAGTCCTGTGCCTTCGTACCTGGATCTGCTGGTCTCATTCTCCTGCGTGAACGGTTCAAAAGCATGTTCCAGAAAGGTTTCACTCATGCCGATACCAGTATCGGCACAGCCGAATTCATAGACTACCCGCTCCTCGTCCGCATATTTTTCTGCACACCAGACACGCACACTGCCGCCCGGTCCGGTAAATTTAACCGCATTATCAGAAATATTGGTCAGCAGTCTCTCCACATAGATTGGATTCCCTGCCAGATCCATATGGCGGATATCACTCTGTTCCCAGTCAACAATATATTCCACATTCTTTTCTGCCGCCTGCTTCTGCTTGCCGAGGTTAACCCGGTTCAGCAGTTCTGCCAGATTAAACGGAATCTCCTGTTCCACTACACCTCCCGACTCCAGTTTGTTCATATCCAGAATATCATTCACGATAGAAACCAGATACTTCGATGAAGTCATGATCTGTTCCCGGCACTTTCTCTGTACCTCCAGATCATCCGGATAACGGTTTGCCAGATTCAGCGTGCCGATAATGCCATTCATGGGTGTCCGGATATCATGACTCATATTTGACAGGAAACGGGCCTTCAAAGCTGCTGCCTTCCTGGCTTCCTCCACCTGATACATCAGTTCATGTTCCCACTTCTTGGTATCGCCGATGCTGCGGATCAGGCAGAGCACATGGGTCAGTACACCGTTTTCGTCTCTCTTTTTTTCCACAAAACGGAGTCTGTGCCAGTCGCCATCCTTCATCCGGTATTCTAGGACTAACGTCTCTTCATTCTTCATGCGTTCCGGCAGGGTCTTCAGATCCACAAATTTGAAAAATGCCTCCTGATACTCCTCCGCCACGTATTGTCTGCATACCTTTTCATTGCTTTCCGACAGCTTTCCCGATTTCGTGAACTTCAGATGCTCGGTATCCCGGTTATTGATCTCTTCGAAATAATCTGCCTGAATATCGATCCGTGAAATATACTGGTAAGTTCTGGCGATGGAGGAAATGATCTCGTTACTCAGCTTCACTTTCTCCAATGTGTCCTGTAACTGCTTCTGGATTGCTTTTTCTTTGTACAGAATGCTGTCTATATTCCGGCAATAATTTATTCAGGATGTCATTTTCGTTCTGCTCATAGTTTAAAGACATCGTTTTCCCCTTCTACGGCACAATAAAAGCCGTCTGCCAAAAATGTGCACTGACAGACGGCTCACGATAAACATACTCCCCTACACTCAGGAATCTGCTGCAACCGGCTGTCATAGTCTGATTTTTCTCTATGTTCAGACCTTAGACCCATCTGGCTTTGTGTCCCCGTTTTTCAGCGGGTTTACTAAATAGATATTATTTTTATTACATTTTCTCCGGAGCTTCGAATCCCAGCATATCAATACAGGTCTCCAGGATATCTCTGGTCAGCACTAAAAGTGCTACCAGTCCCTGCTTACGCTCCTCATTCTCTTCACCTAAGATCTTGGTCTCATGGTAGAAGTGGTTGAACGCATTGGCAAGATCGTAAATATAGGCACATACCTTATGGGGTGCCAGTTCTTCTCCAGCGGTAGCGATCATGGTATTGAACTGTGCCAGTTCCATGGCAAGCTCTTTCTCGGACGCATTACCGGGCTGCTGTAATTTTACAGCGGTCAGGTCTCCGCCCTGCTCCTTGTATTTATTCAAAATAGACTTGATTCGCACAATGGTATACAGGATGTAGGGGCCGGTATCTCCCTCGAAGGAGGTGAAACGGTCGATATCAAAAACATAATCCTTGGATGCCTGATTGGACAGATCACCGTATTTTAATGCGGAGATAGCTACCACGTCCGCTACCTTTCTCGCCTCGGCATCTTCCATATCGCGGCCTTCCTTGATCTTTTTGTACATCTCATCCTGGGTATCCTTGATCAGGTTCTCGAGACGCATAACACCGCCCTGTCTGGTCTTGAAGGGTTTGCCATCCTTGCCGTTCATGGTACCGAAGCCCAAGAACTTCAGCTCGGTCTCGGGTTCTACCAATTTCGTCTTGCGGGCACAGCGGAATACCTGCTCGAAGTACAATTCCTGACGCTTGTCTACCACATAGATCAGCTCGTCGGGATGATACAGCTTCATACGCTCCATAATAGTAGCCAGGTCTGTGGTATTGTACAGAGAGGCCCCGTCGGACTTTAAGATCATGCAGGGAGGGATCTCCTTGGTGTCGGTATCTTCCTTGACATCCACTACCAACGCACCCTCACTTAAGTGTGCATAGCCGTTGTCCTTCATATAAGCGACCATCTCCGGGATGATGTCATGGACATCGCTCTCTCCCTTCCACAGATCGAATTCTACGTTTAATTTGGAATAATTCTTCTTCAGGTCGTTCACAGACACATTGATAATGTGCTTCCACAGAGCACGATATCCTCTGACACCGCTCTGTAATTTGAAGGTTGCTTCCATGGCCTTTGCCTTGTACTCGGGATCTTCCTTGGACCTGGCGCTGGCTGCGGGATAGATTTCCTCCAGTTCACTGATGGTAAACGGAGCTTCCTCGGGATATTCCCCGGCGTAGTTCTCATCAAAATATACCAGTTCCGGCTGTCTCTCCTGTAAACCGGTGATGACCAGACCCATCTGTAATCCCCAGTCACCCAGATGCACATCACCGATAACCTCATGTCCCACATAGCGGCTGATGCGTTTTACGCTCTCACCGATCACTGCGGAACGTAAATGTCCCACATGCAGAGGTTTTGCCACGTTGGGGCCGCCGTAGTCGATAATGATCTTCTTGGGATGTTCGGGCTTCTCCAGACCGAATTTTTCATTTGCCTCCATGCCCTGTAAGTAGGTCAGCAAAAAGCTTTCGCTGACTTTCAGATTTAAGAAGCCGGGAGCCACGGCCACAGCCTCGGAAAATACCTTGCTGTCCGCAAGCTTCTCTGCCACATCATTTGCAATCATAATGGGAGCCTTCTTGTACAGTTTTGCACCTGCCATCGCTCCGTTACACTGATATTCACATAAGTCTGGACGGTTAGACAACATTACCTTTCCCAGTGTCCCATCATAACCTGCTACGGTAAATGCCTGCTGCATTTCCTCCGTCAGCATCTCTAAAAGTTTCTTCATTGTAATACTCCTATCTACTGCTCTATTGCTCACATTACCATAAACGAACTCTCTGAAATCATTTATAGCATCACCACCCGGATATGCATTATGAATTTTCACACGCAAAACGTATCGGAGATGTGTTTGGGTGAATAAATATCTTAATCATTATCAACATTTACTATAGCTTACTTTTATCGGAATCGCAACAAATAATTATTGTTCTCTTTTTTCTTGTTCTTTCAGCTGTACTTCCCGCTCCGCCCTGGAAAACGCGCAGCCACAATAGTTCTGTCTGTACAGCTCATACTCCGCGGACAATTCGATAGATCTCTTATAGCCGTTCTTTTTCTTGAAATCCGAAGGCAGCCAGGGAATCCCGTATTCCTGTGACAGAGCCTGTCCGATCTCGTTGATCTTCGCCGCATTTTTCAGGGGGCTGATGGTCAGTGTCGTGGCAAAATAATCATAGCCTCCGGCAAGTGCCAGCTCCGCCGTCTTTCGTAACCGGAGATCAAAACACCGAAAACACCGTTCTCCGCCTTCCGGACAGTTCTCATAGCCTTTTGCCATTTCATAAAAGGATTCGCTGTCGTAA
>OJMN01001128.1_pt1 | contig 15839 bp, 14 predicted proteins | sample 1597261 | NCBI WGS metagenome assembly OJMN01 (sample SAMEA2452130, study PRJEB22498) | human gut metagenome | biome: human feces; feature: human gut; material: feces | place: Australia | collected 2012 | reverse complement strand
AGTATGGCTTTGAACCAACCCCGAATATACCATTCCCAAATCTTGGTCAAAATACTAGTACTGCTCAGATTAGTAATGTAAAGGGTTATCAGTACTACCTTATCAACGGTATTCAAGTTGCTAAATTTATAAAACAATTTAAGATAACCGATATAAGTAAGACAATAGAGGGTCAATTCCCTGGAGGTATTGGTTCTGAACCAATACCCTTTAAAGTATGGCTTACCGATTATCCTTCAAATATTGCTACTCAATGGGTTAGTGAATTAAATTGTGTTGGTCATTTACAAACTATAATGAGTGGTTTTGGGGGTATTATTGTAACTTATAATGGCTATATCAATGACAATGGTAATCAGAGTGTTCAATTAGATATTAGATTAGGACTTTAATGGTAAACTCAGAAGAAATAGTAGAAAGAACTTTTTATATCTCTCTACTTAGTACAATGCTGGAAATGGGTCTTACCTTAAACCCTGAAGACTTCTTACCCTTGTCTCAAGAAAACGAAAAGAGGTTTCAAGAGGCAATTAAGGGTATGAAGAAGTTTATACCTCTTTTTGGTATAGGGAATAATCAAGTAAAAGGCCCAAAGACTCTCCCAAGAATAACCATAGAACTACAAGGTTATTATGCTGGAGATATTGGCGTGAACAAATACATCATTGGTGATAAACTTGAAGATGGTAATTACCAAGCTTCAGAGTTTCCTTACGAAACAAAAGATATTACCATAGATGTACATCTAGTTTCTCAAACACAAGCAGATATGAGATTGCTACATACAATCTTATATACCGGCTTACCTGCTAGAGGATACGTGAGACCATACTTCAATGACTTAGAGGAATGGGAAAAGGGCAGGCTTGCTCCCACCGGAAACCTATTCATTGAAATTGGTAATTATTATGACCATCCCGATGTAGAACATGGTATACTCGAAAAGGTATATACCTATGTATGTAAAGATGGTATTCTCCCAGAAAAGCTTTTGGAAGAAGGTACACTTACACCTATCAAGGATATCTCAGTTCTCATTGGATTGTTAGAACAAAACGAAAATGAGATGCTAGAGTTAAAAGTACCTAAGGTATAGGTACAATACTCTAGGGTATAAATTAAACAAGTAATTAACTTTAATCACAATAGAATTATGCCAACTTCACCTCATGTTGATTTTAAGTTTAAGAACAACAATGTTCTTCAAACTACTCCCATGTTAGGAGTTTCTTGTGTATTGGCTAGAACTACTAAAGGTCCATACGATGACCCTTCAGAAATCATCTCTACATTCTCTCAGTTCCAAAGAATCTATGGTTCTGAAATTGTACCCGATGGTTCTGTATCAAATATCGAAAAGGCTTTGCAAGGTGGTTCTAAGCTTCGTGTTATTCGAGTACTTGGCAAAGGAGCTACTCAAGGTACAATAACCGCTTTTCCGGCTTCGGTAAGAAAAGCTAAAGCTTCAGAAGATGAAATCTCGGTTGCTTCTGCTGTACCCGACCCAGCTAAACCTTCTGCTCTGATTACTTTCAAATCAGGTAGTACTACCTATAGTTTTGGATTAGTAACCAAGGGATATGGAGATCCCATTGGTAGTGCAGATACTTTCCAGGTTGGTTTTTATAAGCAAGCTAATACCTTGTATTATAAAATCTATTCGGCTAATGGGCAAGTACTTGAACAGGGTCCAGTAATAACCTACAAAACTGCCGATGATAACAATAATACTTCGGTAGATTACCTTGCTCTTAGTGCATTTGCTAAGAACTCGGAATATATTAAGCCGGTAATTACTGCAGGTTCCTCTTTTGAAAACCTAATTAAGTGGCTTACCGATGATATCGATGGTACTAAGAATGCTATCACTATTACAGTGGGAGATGCTGCACCCTCCGAAACAGAGAAACTGTTTAATGGTACTATCGGTAGTGCAGGTTCCACTCCAACTGCCGAAGAATGGATTGCTTCACTGGACTTGGTAAGAGACTACACAGACTTCTACCAATTGTTTATTTCACATATCTCTCAACACTTGGAACAAGATTTAGAGGTACTCAAAGTATACAAGGCTGCTGCTGATATGGCAAAAGAACTGATGGAATGGGTACTGTATATCGAAGTTCCCAAACACTTAACCCATTATACTCAAGGTACTCAGGCAAGAGATTACAAAGCTCAGGTAACTTGGGTACAGACTTGCCTTGGTACTGTAGGTAACTCTAAGTACATTGCCTACTTTGGTGGTGGACTTAAGTACTACAACGAAAACGGTAATCTTCAGGATTCCGATGTAGTGGGTACTATTGTTGGTTTGGGAGATGCCTCTGCTACTCAATATGGTCCTTGGAAATCCTTTGCTGGTATGAACCGAGGGGTTATTGGAGATGCAGTTGGTCCAGTATGCCCCAACTATGGTTCTCCTTCTCGATATAACGAACTGAACACTCTTGCTCAGAATTATATCAATGAGATGGTAATCAAAGATACTCCAGATGCAGGTAAGCAAACCATGCTATGGCATTGCTTCTCTTCTCAAGTAAAACAGGATTCTGAAAGATTCCTTTCAATCGTAAGACTGAACCTTTACCTGAAGAAGTTCCTTCGCCCGGTACTCAACAAATATATCGAAGAACCAAACGTTTGGAGTACTTGGAAGAGAATCTGGTTGGAGGTTAAACCTACACTGGATTCATTGGTAGATGAAGATGCTATGACCGAGTATACCTGGATGGGTGACCAAGATGCAACTTCTTGGGATGACCTTTCGGTTAATAACGAAGCAGATGCCCGTCAAGGTAAGTACCGTGCTATCCTTAAGTATAAGGATGTAGTTCCTATGCAAGAGGTAACTATGGAGATTGTAATCGATGCAGCTTCTAAGGCAGTATCAATCGTAGAAACAAGTAATAACTTATAAACTCATAACACAATGGGAGCAAAAGTAAAAAACCCACGGAAGAAATTCTTGTGGAGCATCATGTTCCCCAAACACCCTATCAATACCTATCTATTCCAAAGTTGTACTTTGCCGGATATTGAGATTGACCAGGTTGCTCATGGGGACGTCAATAGAGACGTTAAAACTGCAGGTAGGGTTACTATAGGTAATCTTATTGTAGAGAAACTTATGACTACTGCAGGTTCTGATACATGGCTTCATGATTGGCTATACTCTTGCCAGGACCACATAGTTGGTGGTGGTTTAGTACCAAGCCAATACTGGGAAACGGCAATTGTAAACGAACTTGCCGAAGATGGAGTCTCAGTTCTTAATACCCATGTCTTCGAAGAGGTATGGCCATGTAAGATTACCGGCTTAGACTTGGACAGAATGGCTTCAGAGAATACCATTGAGTCCATAGAGTTCTCAGTTGGTACTGCAGATAAATACTAATTCCTTAGTCTATTTTCACTAAGATTCGGTGGAGGGGTGGGATTCCTGTGATAGGAGCTCACCCCTTTCTTGTTGTTATACGGAGTACTATGAACATTTGTAAACATTAAATATATCAAATTATGGAATTTAGAACATTTAGATTTACCGGACCTTCTGGTTTCGAATATGAAATCAGAGAACAAAATGGTGCTGATGAAGATATTCTCAGTAACCTTTCAGACATGAAGACTTTGATGAACCTTACCAAGTTCATTGCAGCAATTGTAATTAGAACTACTGCTACCCCTAATGGGAAATTAACCGTAGATGATGCCCTTAACTTACCAGTCAATGACCGTTATGCTATTATCTTCAATTCTCGTATCTTCTCTTTGGGAGAGGAAGTAGAATTCGAATATGATTGGGGCAAAGAGAATGGGGGTAAGATTACTTATGGCCAAGACCTTCATGAGTTCCTTTTCGATTACGGTACTGCTCCAACTAAGGATGATTTGAATCAAAAGCCAGATGCTATCCCTTATTATCCAGAGGGAGTTAGATTGGTAGACCATGAATACACTCTTTCATCTGGCAAGAGAATTAAATTCGATTGTATGACTGGTAAGGGAGAACAAGAGTTTATGAAGTTGCCTTTGGATAAACAAACTAAGAATGCTCCTCTTCTTTGTCGGAACCTTTACTTAGAGGTCGATGGTAGTTGGGAGAAGGTAGAAAACTTTACTCCGTTTACTGCAAAGGATATGGCTGAGATGAGAAAGCATATCTTATCTATGGACCCTATCTTCAAAGGTGAATCCCATATCACTAATCCAACCACCGGAGAAGAAAGAACTTATCCTATAGTTTGGGCACCGAATTTTTTCTACCTGACGGAAGAGTAATGTTAGAGAGTGATTTTGTTTATATCACCAGAGCCGAGATAGCCTTAGACTATTTCGGCTTTTTACGTCTTCCGTACCGAATAAGGAAAATATTCAAGGAAATGGCCGAGCAATATTATAAACAATTAAAGAAAAGAAAGTAAATTATGAATACCAGTAGGAGTATAGTAGAGGTCGGTGTTGCCATGGTTTTAAAAGACCGATTCTCTCAAGAAGCTGGCAAGATATCTGGGTCATTCAGAACAATGATGAATGATATGAATACCTGGAATAGAGGTATACAGATGTCGGCTTCTAATACAATGGACTTCGGAATGCAGCTCGTAGGGGGAATGGCAAGGGCCTATAAATACTCTGCGGGTGTTCAGAATGAAGTTTGGACTGCTTCGAAAATTGCTGGTGCTACCATTGCAGAACAAAGAGAAATGTTACAATTGGCAAAGGATGTCAATGAGATAACTCCTCTTACTGCTTCAGATGTTGCATCAGGACAAAGATACCTGGCTATGGCAGGTAATAAATTCGATGCTATCAAAGAAATGATTGGGCCAGCATCTAAGCTGGCTTCAATCTTTACAATGCCAGTGGGACAGAAAGGTGGTGTAGCTGACTTGATAACTAATATCATGTCAATGTACCAAATCCCAATGGTGGAAGCCGCTAGAGTAACCGATGATTTATATACTGCAGTTACTAATGCAAATATATCTTTGACAGACTTAGCCCAGTCCATATCTTATGCAGGGGCAGATATGGCAACTGCTGGAGTAGACCTTCGGCAAACGGCTGCTGCTATTGGTGTATTGGGTGATATGGGTATACAGGGTTCTATGGCAGGTACCTCACTGGCCAATATGATTCGTTACTTACAGCTCTCTCTTGTTAATCAAAAAAAGAAAGGCTATAACGCTTTAGCAGACTTGGGCTTAAGTCCGGATGAGTTTTTCGATGCTCAAGGTAACCTTATAGACCTTTACACTATCTATCAGAAATTTGCTAAAGCGGCAGTAGATTTACCTTCACGAATAGAAACACCAACCTTCTTCAATATCTTTGGTGTTCGTGGTAATCGAGGCATGCTTCCAGTACTTAGAGATATTGCTTCTGGTAGAGATAAGATGGGTAAGATACTTGCAACCTATGATCAAAACATGGGGGCAGTAAATAGAATTAGTGAAGAACGTCTTAAAACTGATGCAGGTGTTATCGACCAATTCGAATCAAGTTTAGAAAACTTAACTGTTACTGCAGGAGCAGCTTTGGGTAGAATATTTACCCCAATACTCAATGTGGGTAATTCTATCATCAACGTAATAAATTCTATCTCTGAAACTTGGGTTGGAGGTTTTGGTCTTAGAGTAGGAGCTACTGCAGTAGTAGTAGGTACTATTGTTGCAGGATTTAATACTGTAAGAGGCATTATTAGGTCTGTAGGATATTTACAGACTATTGCTACTGCTTCTACTGAGGGTATGTCTGCTGCGGCAATAAAAACTAATACCCAGTTTGCTATTATGGAAGCTCACATGGTAAGTATGGTTAATCTTATGAGAACCATGGTTCAACTCCAAATGATGTCAAGCGGTATCAGTATGAATTCTGCTGGTAGATTTTATAACACTAAAACCGGAAGATATGTTAAGACTCCAAATCCTGGAGTACCATTAGCAACTACTATGGCTGGTAATTTAGCTGGAGGGGCTTTAGCTGGAGCAGGTGCCCAAGTTGGTAGTCAAGTGGCTAGGCAAGGTGCTATAAAAGGTTTATCATCTATAGGTGGTAGACTTATGGGATTACTCGGTGGACCCTGGGGATTAGCAATTACTGTAGGTCTTCCTTTATTAATTGAGGGTATTAGTTACCTTAGTAATTCAGTAGATAGGAATACTGAAGCTCAGAATAAAGAGAAAGAAGACCCAACTACCATTAGAGCCCAGAATGAAGAGAGATTTATTAACGCTGTTAGATTAGCTATCAAGGAAGGCATGAGAGATTCTCGTATCAATATCTCGGTAGATGGTCAAGCAGTTGGAGATTATGCTCCGGGTTCTCAACAAGATTTTACTGGAGCAGCATTTGTAATGGGAATATAAAACTAAAACACTATGGCTAGAGTATTAAATAAAGCAGCAGGTAAGGTTGTTGAAAAGTACAATGACCTTACAAGAGATACCGCAGGTGTTCTTACTGGTCCCTTAAATAAACTATGGAGAGCTCGGATATTACTCAATCGAACTCTTTCTACTCTTCCCAAAGATGATGCTCAAAAGGGTAAACTCTATACCCCAAATGGGGTAATAGGTGAAGCTCAAATATCATCTAAGAACCCTATTCTAAATAAACAACTCCAGGCTAAATGGAGGATGGAATTACAATTCCCGAGATTAGAGGAGAGTGAGGGAGTAGACCCAGCAAAAGGGAATAAGAATACTACTAATTACCGAAATTTCGAAGCTAAAGCCGATATTATATACCAGAATGGAGTAAGGATATATAATATGACGGTTAACCCTACTCAATATATTACCCTACAGAATAGACCTCCAGAGTTGGACTTCCGAGGAGAAACCACATGGGCAACCATTAAGTCTATGGGAAGGAATACTCCCATGTATCATTTTACTGGTGCTGAAGACATTATTCAATTTAATGTATCTTGGTACTGTAATGACCCAGAAAATCCCGAGGAAGTAATTAATAAGTGTAGGTTATTGGAGGCCTGGACTAAAGCTAACGGTTATCAAGCTGCTCCTCCAATTGTTAAGATCGAGTGGGGAGATTCTGGTATATTCGATAACCACAATTATATCCTTACCTCAGCAACTTATACTCTGAAGAACTTCCAGAATGGTTATCGAATAAGGGTACCTGGAAAACCAGCTACTTTTGGTAATGGTAGGTTATTGCCTGCAGCAGCAACTCAAGAATTGATTTTCAAGAGAGTGAGTGCATATAACTTATCCTATGGAGATTTCATAAATTCTGATTCACTTAAAAAGACGGGAGGTATTAAATATGATTGATGTTAACCAATATCTAAAGGGAGCTAGCCCCTATAATAATGCCTATGCTCTGAAATATAACGATGGAGATTATTCCTTAGAAGCTAAACCTCCAGTAGTACCCGAGTCCTCTAACGATATTCAGCATACTGTTAAAGATGGAGAAACTTTGCAGAATATTGCTTTCAGGTATTATGGTGATTCTGGTAAGTGGTACATTATAGCTGAAGCTAATAAGATACTGAATCCTTTTAAGGAATTAGAAATGGGAACTCTAATAAGAATACCGACTTATGGCAGCTAAACAGAAACCTATATTATATAATGGAATGGGCCAACCCTATTTGGCCCTTTTCAATTTTGGAGGTATGCCTATAATGAATCCCATTACAGGTATACCCCTTGGAGCGTATATAAGTACCTGGAGTTATAGATACGATGAGGAAAAAGAAAACTTGGCTACCATTACTTTCGATACGGGTAATCCTGATACTGTAGATATTGCCGAGATTCAAGAGAACCAAAACATTTGTCTTCAGTGGGGATATATATACCCAGATGGTCAATTTATATCTGGGCCCATAAAAATAATTAAGGTAAGGGAATTCGAAGCCGTATTTGATTCTACAGGTACTCATGTAACTATTAAGTGCATTGATTCTTCGGGAGATTTAAGATATCAACCTGCTTATGTCCATTCGGATATGGAAGGCTATAAATTATCTACCTATTTAGACAATGGTTGTGGGAATGCTACTGGTGTAATCATAGAAATATTTCAGTAATGGAACAGATAATAAGTAATAAAGTATACGAGTCACTACAGGTACCCACAGAGAATACCCGTACTACTACTGGTAAAGTACTCTATGCTAACAAATACAGTGGAGTAGCTGAAGTAGCTATGCCAGAAGATTTAAAAGCTTTAATTGATAGTGACTTTGGATTGGTGGGCAAGAACGTCTTAGTTCAATTAGAACAGAAGATGAAAGGGTACACTAATGGGCCATGGTATGTAGATTCAAGAGATGGGATTATCTACATACATAATCGGAAATTCCATGAAGAACCGGTATGTACTTATACATATCAAGGGGAGAATGGGGAAGTACTTAGAGTATCTTTTGCTACTCAGAAAATAACTAAAAGAGTTAAAGCCGTATTAGCCCCATCTCTAGACCCAGATAGTAAAGATTTATCGGTATTATCAACTAATATAAATGAGCCAGAGGATAAACCTCCGTTAGCTTTAAGACCCTATGTGGCTCAGGTAGATAATACTATGGTGTCTAATATTACTGGCAATAGGTTTGAAGATTATAGAAGTCATCCTACTACACCAATCGAGGTAATGGATGCTTGGGACACTCAGCTTCAGTATAACATGGAAAAAACTGCAGAATATAAAAAGAGAGTAGAAGAATATGAAGCAGTGGGTCCAGTAGGTGCTTATGAAGCAGGTAAGCAAAGGAGATTTGATGAAATGTCTACCGAAGAAGTACGAGCTACCATTAATCAAGCAGCCAACGAGTTACCTGATGATAAGAAGAATGCCCTTAAGCAAGTACTAAAAAATTCTAAAAATGGTAAAGAGTTAGAAGCTAATCTTAAGAAGCTATTAGAATGCGAAATGTATCTTTTCGAAGATGAAGATGGTATGGAATTTATGGTAGAAGAGTATGTAGACCCCTTAGATTATGACCCAGAGGGTTATACCTCTAAACAAGCAGGAGCGGGTATAGCTTCTGGTATCAATTTTCAAGCTGGAGTATTACCTGCTTCAGAGAGAGGTTTCGAAGCTTTAAAGAAAGACCCCTATACTGAAGTATTATCCGATATGGAAGTTGATACTACTAAGGGTTATGGTCAAGGTCAATATGGTAAGAGGGTTAAGGTAAGACATATGAAAAGGGTAAATCTCAAGGTACCTCTTTATAAACTTTACCATAATTTATTTAGTAGATACGGTGGTGCCGATAAGTATGCTTGGGCAGCTAATGCTAATGCCAATGGGGGTTTAAAGCAAACTGAGAAAAGGTTAGTATGTCAACTTCAGGTAGTAGGTAGACCTATGCTAGCAACTTCTCAAATAATCCGTATAGATAACGTAGGAAAACGTTGGTCAGGGCTTTGGTATATAAAACAATGTACTCATTCTATGGACGCTGGTCAAGGGTATATAACTAATATGGAATTAGTAAAGAACAATTCCAAGTCTGGCTCTGTAACTTCTAAAACTGATTTATCTACTCAAAACATTGTAGCTAATGATGCTAAAGCTAATGCTAAAACTAAAAAGGGGCAAGATAAAAAAGCCCTAAGTACTTCTCAGAATCTTAATCTTAACTTTACTTATAATGAGAAAGTATACTATAATGAACATTTCTTGAATGATAAGGGAGACATAATTGATATCAAGGGTCAAGCTGAGTTTATTCGAAAGAAGGCTTATTATACTGAAGTAAATGCCGATAATCCTCAAGCCTTGGCAGAGGGTATAGTATTATCTACAGGTAATACAGTTACCTCTAAGGGTAAGTTAATTCCTGGTAAGATATCAGTTAAACAAATCCAAGTGCCTGAAGATTATGGGGTTAAGTTTAATTATATGGCCATAGCTAATCGAGTATACCGAGACATAGCTAAAAGGCATAAGCGAATAGCAAGTCAAATCTATGTAGAAAAATAAGGGTATGAGTTACGAAACAGCAAAGATAATAACCGACGAAGGCTTAGAGGGTCTTGGTCGGTATTACTCTGTTTATCGTGGCATTGTTATTGATAATAACGATGTAGAGAAACATATGAACAGGGTAAAGGTATGTGTTCCAGAGGTAATGGGTGGAGTATTTGCTTGGGCATATCCTAAAGGACAACATGGTTCAATTAGTTCTGGTTTCAAATTCCTAGCCCCTAAAGTGGGAGATACGGTATTTGTTACTTTTGAATTTGGGGACCCAACTAAACCTCTCTGGGAATACCATGGTTGGGGAATGAGTCAAATACCACAACCTTTGGATGGCCCCAATAAAATGGGGGTAGTTACTCCGGAAGGGAACCTAATAGTCATAGATGATGATAACGGAGAACTTAATTTACATTTCAATGGACCTGTAAATGTTCGTTCAGAGAAAGAAATAGTAATAAATGCCGATGGAGATATAAACATATCTTCTGGTGATTCCGTGATACTTAATACTGGAGAAAATGGTGGAGTAATCAATATTTTTCAATTAACCGAAAAATTAAACCAAACCATTAAAGAACTAGAACAACTTCGCAGTATGTTCAATTCTCATGTACACTCAGGTGTAACTACTGGACCCGGTTCTTCAGGTCCTACAGTAACTCAAGTAACTAAACCTTTCTCACAATTCGTTGTAGACGATTATGAGGATAAAACCTGCATACACTAATGGAAAAGAATTACTTTACAGACTTAGTTGGTATAGGTGTAACTTATCCTATCCAACTTACAACTAATGAAAAGGGTGAAAGAGGTTGGTACCCAGTAAATGGAGATTTCAAACTTATCAGAGATAATATAAGTTCGATATTATACTACATGATAGGCCAGAGATTTCGACAGGAAAACTTTGGTAGTAAACTATGGCAATGTATTGAGGAACCAAACTCACAAGCCCTAAGTTTTATAATTAAAGAGTTTTTAAAACAGGCCATAGGTGCTTGGGAACAAAGGATAACCTTCCAAAATATCACCGTTACTAGAGTTGATGCAAAAATACACATAGAAGTAACATATGTAGTAAATGGAACGAATTCTAGTCAGTACCTCGATATCACCTATGACCGGTCGGATAATTCATTAAATACACAATAATATGGGAATCACAAATAAATGGCTTAACCCATACCAGAGGTCTTATCAACAGATTAAGGCCAAGCTGGTTGAATCCCTTATGGGACTCAAAGACCCTCAAGGTCAGAAACTCATAACGGATTATTCGGAGGGGAATATCTTAATTATCATCCTCTCATTGTTTGCGGCAATTGCCGAAGTACTTCATTATTATGTAGATAACATGGCAAGGGAAACTTTCCTATCTACGGCAAGGAGATATGATTCGGTAGTTAAGCATGGGGCTTTGGTAGATTACCATGCTAGAGCAGCAATTGCTGCTACAGTAGATGTAATCTTATCCAGAAGTATTACTGGTAATTCTATCGGAGCTAAATTAACTATACCTCAAGGAACTTTATTTACAGATTCTAGTGGTAATTCCTGGTTATCTGCCAGAGACGTAACTTGGTATTCAAATGTAACCACTTGTAAAGTACCAATTATACAACATGAGAAGTATACTGCAAGCGCTCTCAATAATATGGTAATACCCACTGGAGATAGAGTTATAATTCATCTTGGTACTCTACCCAATGGTAAGTATTACGAACAAGGCTCTATGTCATTACAGATAGGTGGGGAAACATGGGTATTAGTAGATACCTTTGCAAAGTCTAAACCTACCGATAAACATTTCATGGTTTCGGTAGATGAATCTCTAAGCCCCTATATAATGTTTGGAGATGGTACCTTTGGTAAGAAGCCTGCAGCAGGAGCAAAAATAACCAATGTGGTATTCTACTTAACCAATGGTACTCAGGGTAATGTAAAGAGTAATACCATTACATCGGTACCTTCAGTAATATCTTCCTCAATTACGGATGCTACTGTAAGTAATGCTTATGATGCTGGAGGCGGTTCAAACTACGAAAACTTTACAATGCTCAAGGAACACATACCTTTGAGTGTAAAGACTTTGGGAGTAGCAATTACCAAAGAGGATTTCGAAAGTTTAGCTATGTTAGTTGATGGGGTAAACAAAGCTAAAGCCGATTATGAATGCGGTAGAAAGCTTACCGTATATATTAGCCCAGATGGTGGAGCTGTTGCTTCTTCTGAATTAATCAATAGGGTATACAATCTATTATCTCAAAGAGCTCCTATGACCACATGGTTAAAGGTTAAATCTGCAGGCAAGGTTCAGATTATTCTAGAGATGGATGTTACCGGTAAGAAGTCTTATAAGACTCCAGAGATACAAACTCAAATTCTTACAGCCTTGTATAATGCCTATTCTCCGGAACAAGCTCAGATAGGTGGAAGCGTAAGGTTATCAGATATCTATGCCTTAATAGATAACTTATCAACAGTAGATTACCTTCACCTTACTAAGTTCTATATTAAACCTTGGCCTACTACCATCTATGGTAATAAAGAATTGAACTTGGGTCAGTTTAAATTGAATAAGGCTAAAGGGTCTATGACTTACTATATTACCTTCAATTCATCAACTACTTTTACTGTACGTTCTGTATCAAATGGGTATATGGCTACTGGTACTGTAGGTAATTCTATACAGGTAATAGATAAGGCTAATGGTTTTGACTTCTCTTTGGATATTCAGAACAATAATTATCAGTCTGGTTACAGATATTCTATTACGGTATCAGAACCTAACCATGACTATGAAGACCCTGGCTTTAATTTACCAGTATTCGAAAACGCTTCACAATTGACTTTAACCGTAAAAGAAATTGTATAATGATAAACCTCAAAAATCTAATCGACTTTTTGCCATTCGAGTATAAAGCTCAAGATACCTATAAGGTAAATGGCAAAGGCATCTTAGAGAGGTTTCTAGAAATTTGTGGAGAGCATTTTGAAGATTACATTACAAAGGATATTGAGAATATCTTGGACATTATCGATATAGATAAGGCTCCGGATATGTATCTCAATTTCCTTTGGCAATTCCTCGGAGAAATGCCCTTTGCTTATGGGAACACTATAGATGCACAGAAATGGGCAGAGTACTTTAATGGGTTCTACTCCGATGCTAAACTCCAAGAGTTATCTAAGCTTTGGATAATACCAAAGGAGGGACCCTTTACTTTAACCAGTACTCAAGTAAGAAACATCCTGAAGTATTCGATATCTCTTTTTAAAATAAGAGGTACCTCTGAGTTCTTCGAAATAATGATGAGGCTGTATGGGTTAACCTGCGTAGTAACTGACCCTGCAAAGGCTGATAGTTATGATGGTTGGGTAAAAGGTAATCCGCACTTTGACCAGTATTACCATTATGACGATAAGTATACCTATGATAATACTTTCGATTGTTCTCAATGTATACCGGTAACCTTTAGACTTACCGGTCATGGATATACTTCGAACTCGGCAGCTTTCAGAAAATTTAGAGAAGCCGTAGAGGCTTTCTTTAAAAGATTCATACCCTATCATGTATCTTTCGATATTCAATATGGGTTTACCGTAAATGATGGGTATACAATTAAAGCTGAGTTAGTAAATCCGGACCAACCCAATCTTATTACTTCAGAGGTATATGAAGTACCGGTAAAGGTAACTGTAACTTCAGATTGGATAAATGCCGACCTAAGATATCAGATATCCAGTGATAATATAAATTGGGGTTACACTAAACACGAAAGTGGTTCCATTTTTAATATACCCAGAGCAGGTACTTATTATTTTAGAAGTGTGGGAGACCCTACTAAGGTAACCCAAATCACCGTTAATCAAGAATCCTATAATCGAGTATATTCTATTACTTGCGACCCAATTACTGGAAAGATAACTCCTACTAACCTAAAAGTAAGTACAGTAGTAAGGGCAAATGTATCTTATAAGGGTACAGTGAAAACTTGTAATGTACGATTATCCGGTACTGATATAGTGAAAGTCTCTGGCTCAACTTGGGAATTTTCAGAGCCTGGTACCTACATCTTTGAGATTGTAGAGTTCCCAGTAAAGCAAACTTCATTTGTCGTAACTCGAGAAGAGGTTACATATAAGGTAAGATGTACACCTTCTGAATTTAGAGTTGGAGATAAGCAAAGTATCAGGGATGCTACTACCACTCTTACCATCGAATCGAATTACCCAGAATCATTTACTGGTGAACTATATTGTAGGCTAATTGGTGATACTAAGTTGTTTAAGAACGGTGATAAGTTTACTGCTAATAGTTATGGTACTTATAAGTTTAAATGTACACTGGATAAAAGGGAAACCGATGAAGGTGTAGGTATATTCGAAGTAGTATCTGGTAAGACTGCAGTATATAGAATTACGGTTAGCCCACCAACAGTCACATTATTCAATGGCTCTGCAAAAGCTACAGTAAAGATACAACGTATTTCTGGTAATGGGGATGATTACAGAGTAAGGGTAATTGAAACTGGGGAAACCTTTAATGCTCAGAATGGTTATGTATATACTGCAAATAGGGCAGGGACTTATACCTTCCAGTCTGTAGCTTACCCTACTGCTAAGACTACTTTGGTAGTTAATAATTCTCCAGTAGTATATCAGAATAAATTAAAGATAGTTCCTTCAGATGCTACCGACAGTCATTGGAAAGAACCCAACTGGGCATTACCTGAAGACCAGATAGATGATACTTATGCAGTATACCAACTATTGGATGAAAAGTCTGCTTGTAAGTTCCATCTTGAGGAAATGAAAAATGGGGTCAATGTAAGTGGTACTGCTACCTGTGATGAGAACGGGGAAACCTATAACCTTGATGAGGAAATTGTTCTTACCAAGGCTGGGACTTATACCTTTGTGGCAGATGATGGTTCTTCATTAAGATGCCAAGTAATATTGGAAGATTATCCTACAATCATCGAGATTTCTTGTACTCCTACTTATGCAGAACTAAAGGGGAATGTTAAACAAGTATCTACTTTAATCAAGTGTACTTCTAATAAACCTGATTTCGATAGTCGAATAAGGGAAGTTGGTAAAGTAACTACTTATGACGCAGGTGGTGCTGGGTATGAATTCGTTACTGCCCAAGCTGGTGAATATATCTTTGAATCTGTCGTAGATACTTCGAAGAGAACTAAGTTCACCGTAGTAGATGCAGACCTTTTAAGTGTTAGTCCTCAAAAGTTAGAATGGGAACATGATGACCTCTCAGAGAAAACATTTACCATTACAACTTACAGTAATCAATCTTGGCAAATAGTAGAACAATGATAAATTCAACAATCGATAGAATAACAGAGACCACAACTCAGTCTTTATTCAAGACATTCACTGTGGGTATATTGGGAGAGTGTACACAAATCTTGTATGATTTGAGATGGATGATAATTCTTGCAATAATTCTAATCCTATCAGATTTATGGTTTGGGTTATCGGCAAGTAGGTTACAGAAAATCGAAATTCGAAAATCTAGCGCTGGAAGAAGAACTCTAAACAAAATAGTAGATTATATCTGTTATGTTCTACTTGGTGCTGTACTTGGTAAAGCTATTGGGGAACCCTATGGGATGAACCCAATAGTGGTATCAATAACGGTTATGGTAATATGCTACCGTTTCGAAGTAGATAGTATATATGGATACATCTGTGAAATACATGGTATTAAGAAACGGTACAGTATATGGAGAATACTCTTTAAATTGTTAACCTTCAAGTTCAAGGATGTAGGTGAAGCATTTAAAAATATGAAAAATCAATTTAAAAATACTAAGGACAATGAAGACGTACTTTAAGTATGAAGG
>OJMN01001123.1_pt1 | contig 15935 bp, 8 predicted proteins | sample 1597261 | NCBI WGS metagenome assembly OJMN01 (sample SAMEA2452130, study PRJEB22498) | human gut metagenome | biome: human feces; feature: human gut; material: feces | place: Australia | collected 2012 | reverse complement strand
GCTCTCCCAGAAGACTTTCCGGATGCCAAGAGGCTCAAACAGACGCGGCCGCAGGTAATCTACCATTTTCATGCCGGTGCGCTCCTGTATGATTGCAGACAGCAGATACGTGTTCATACTGTTGTACTCAAACGCTTCGCCCGGCGTTCCCTTGACCGGCGCATTTAAGAAGCTGTCCACCCAGTCGTTGCCGGAAACAACGCCCATCTCATTGAACTGTACGCCGCTCTTCATCGTCAGAAGATGCTCCACGGTCAGATTCGGGCGCAGGATCTTCTGCAGCAGACCATTTCGTTTTTCAAAAATATCATAGACGTTCTCGTCCAGGGAAAGTTTTCCTTCACTGATCAGAAAACCGACCGCCATGCCGGTGATGCTCTTGCACATCGAATACGTCGCGTGCCAGATGCCGCTGCGGTATGGGGCGAAATTGCATTCGCAGATGACCTGTCCGTTCCGCAGGACCAGCAGGTGATGCATGTCCGTATGGCGGGCGGCGGCGAGCTCACGAAGCATCTGCGTCAGCTTTTCCGAGGAGATTCCCTCACTCTCCGGCGTCACACGCGGAAAATATGTCTCCGGAGATGCAAAATCCCCGAACGCTTCCTTCTGCGGCGCAAAGTCCGTCTTTCCCATATGTCCTGTCGTCCCACTCATAAATCCCCAGATCATTTCCATTGCGGTTAACTGTTCTTTCGCTGCCATGTACGATGCCTCCTGTCTCATGCGGTTGGATTTCCCTGTTTTTCCAGTTTTCCTCATTATATCCAGATTCCTTGAAAATCGCAATGCTTCTTCTGATAAAAAAGAACCGACATAGAAATCTGTATTTCGATTTCTGCCGGTTCTTTTCCGTGTGTGATTTTTTTATTTTACTTTAGCTTACTCATTCCAGAGTTTCATACGCTCCTGATAATTCTGTGTGATAACTTTTTCTACATCTTCCAGTCCTGCGTCATTCATTTCGGAAATCATCTTGTCGTACTCTTCCATTGCCGCATCGTGGCTGTCTGCATTCACAATCTTCGGATATTCCTGATCGTAGATATCCTGGATTTTCTGCCATTTCAAGCCATCCGGAGTGCTTCCTGCCGGGGTAAGGCCTGCAAACTCTGCGGTATCCCATCTGTCGTTCTCACCAAAGTGATTCATAGCCACCTGCCGGGTCTCTTTTACTTTATACTGTGTTACATCGTATGGAGTTCCGTCTGTACCATTTCCGTTCTTTACAAACCAGGTCCATTTGCGAACGCCGGTATCCAGTTTTGTTTTGTCAAAATCCGTCTGGAATCCTTCAATCAGATCATCGTTCGGAACGTGTTTTCCATCTTCCATATTCCAGTTGGTTCCCTCAATACCCCACATCAGAAGATACTGTCCTTCTTCGCTTGCAAGGTAGTTGATCATCTTCATGGCTGCTTCCGGATTTTTACAATTCTTGGTGATCGCGATTGCATCCCAGCCAAGTGTACTTCTTCCGGAGTAAGTAGTTTCATCTGCACTGATTCCGTTTCCAAGGATTTTATAGGAATAAAATTTTGCATCTCCTCCTACAGAAGAAGCAAGTGCTGTATTTGCTGCATCGGTATCCCAGTAGGAAGCAAAGGTACTGAATACGTTGCCTGCAGACAGTTTCTGCGTCCACTGATTTTTCTTGTTGACAACCCACTCTTTGTCCAGAAGGCCTTCGGTATACAGTTCATTGGCAAAGGACATCATCTCTTTGAAGTTTGGTGCTTTGGCAACATGTTCCAGATTGTCCCCATCCTGATAATATGTTTTCAGACCATACATTCCTTTTAATGTTCCATCGTAGTTTTTGGATTCTGCATCAAAGGTAATGGCAATACTCTCTTTTCCGTCAATGGTCGGATGAAGTTCTTTGAATTTCTTACAAATGTCAATATACTCTTCCTGTGTAAATGGCTCATCGCTGTCTGCGCGGTCTTTTCCAACGATTTCGCACAGATAATCATAGCGCATCAGAACACCGGCTACCGGATCCGGATCTTCTCCGTACCAGTTATTCAGATAGTAATTCTTTCCATCGGTATAACGACTCTTGTTTAAGGTTTCCCCGTACATCTCTTTTACATCCGGGCCGTACTCATCGATCAGATCATTCAACGGAAGCAGTGCGCCTGCCTCAATGTAACGGTTTACAATATCATTTCCACGATCCATCAGGACGATATCCGGGTAATTCTGACCGGTCAGCATCAGGTTCAATTTTTCCAGCGGATCTCCGGTTGGATTTTCTACCTGAATTTTGACACCTGTTTTTTCCTCAATTGCTTTTGCAACTGGATCATCAAAGGTATTGCTTCCGGAGTTTTTGTCAAAGATAGAAATCGTAACTCCGTCTGTTGATACCTCGCCCGATGCAGATGATGCACTGCCGGATGCAGTACTTGATGATGTACTGCCATTTGATCCGCATCCTGCAAGCATTCCCGCTGCCATCAGGACACTCATCGCCATTGCGATACTTTTTTTGAACTTCATTTTCTTTTCCTCCTTCTATCATCAGCTCTTTACAGATCCGAGCATGATTCCTTTAACAAAATATTTCTGAATAAACGGATAAACCATGATAATCGGAATGGTCGCAATCATCGTAGCAGCCATTCGAATGCTGTCCGGCGTAATGGTCTGTGACGCCTGATTTGCCGCCTGGTTCGCTGATGAAGTCTGATACTGATTCAGAATTTCAACCAAAATGGACTGCATTGTTTTTAAAGACTGTGCATTCGTAAACAAATATGCATCGAACCAAGAATTCCAATGTGTAATTGCAACAAACAGTGCAATGGTCATAATAATCGGCTTGGACAATGGAATTACCATTTTAAAGAAAACTGTCAGATCGTTTGCTCCGTCAATTTTTGCCGATTCAAAAATCTCTGCCGGCATTCCCTCTATATAATTCTTTACCAGAATCATATTATAAACACTTACCAGGTTCGGGAAAATAAATACAATGAAATTATTCAGCATTCCAAGGCTCTTTAATACCATATAATACGGAACCATTCCGCCGCCAAAATACATGGTGAAGATAAAGAACAGGTTCAGCTGTTTCCGGAACAGCAGCTCTTTTCTGGAAAGCACATAGGCAAGTGCTGTCGTGACAAGGACCGCCAGCGGTGTACCAATTGCAGTACGAAGTACAGTGATCAGAATGCCATGCAAAAATGTGGCACGTCCCAGAATATCTTTATAACTTGCCAGACTCAGTTTTCTCGGCAGAAAGTAGAGCCCGCCGCGCAGTGCATCGGTTGCATCGTTAATGGATACCACAAAAATGTTCCAGAACGGATACACACAGATCACAGTAACTAACACCAGAAAAACCACTTTGAAAATATCAAGAAACCAGTCACTGGCACAACGTTTTCTTTTGATTTTAATTGCTTTTTCTCTCATTTTCCTTCCTCCTAAAACAGTGCCGTATTATCATCACTGAATTTCTTCGAAAGTGCATTTGCACTGATGACCAGAATGAAGGAGACTGCGGATTTAAAGAATCCTACTGCAGTACCGTAAGAATACATTCCGTTTTTCAGACCATAGCGGTATGCATACGTATCAAGTACATCAGAATAATTTAAAATAGCATCATTAGACATCAACAGCTGCTGCTCATATCCTGTATTCAGAACACCTCCGATTGCCAGAATCAGAAGAATCATAATGGTCGGCTTTAATGCCGGAAGTGTGATATGCAGAATCTTCTGCATTCTCGTCGCACCATCCACATCCGCTGCTTCATACATATCCTGGCTGATGCCGGAGATTGCCGCCATATAGATAATCGCATTGTATCCAAGTACCTTCCACGCATTTGCGATCGCGATGATCCACCAGAAATATGGTCCTTTCTGGAAAAACAGAATCGACTCATCGGTTAATCCGAGGAATTTTAACAGATTGTTGATGACGCCGTCTGAAGAAAGGAATGTAAGGAAAATGTTTGCCGCAATAACCCAGGAAATAAAATAGGGAATATAAGATGCGGTCTGTACAAATTTCTTTGCCTTCTGGTTTCGAACTTCATTCAGGCAAAGCGCCAGAATGATTGGCAGCGGGAATGAGAATAACAGTGTCAGTAAGCTGGTTGCCAGTGTGTTTCTCATGATTTTTGTGAAATCTGTGGAAAAGAAATACTTGAACCAGTCAAGACCGACAAACTGCGAATTCACCATATCCGCAAAATAGCCGCTGCCCTGCGGCGTGTAGTTGATGAAGGACATATACAGTCCTGTCATTGGTGCATAGCAGATCAGAATGACCCATACCAACGATGGAAGCAGCAGTAAAAACAGATATTTCTGTTTCCAGAACCGTTCCGCGAGGCTTTTTTTGTGCTTTGCATGCACGTTTTCTTTTTTCATGCCTTCTCCTTCTTTCTTCTTTTTGTTCATCTTGTACACTCTTGCTGTCTATGTTTCCATTCTAATGGATAGTCTGTCCTGCAACAATCTCACTTTTTTATGATTTCTATCTCGATTTAACGGAGTTTTATAATTCTCTTTTTTATTCTGTTGTTTTCTTACGATTTCTGTCAATATCTAACGAAACAGAAACCGGCTGACGGGCAAAATCACCTTTATCAGCCGGTTTCTGTTTCCTCTTCTATGCAAACAATACGAAGTTATTTCTGCTTTGTTTGATTTTTTATTCGTTTACTGGAATTCTGACAGAAACTGTCGTTCCATATCCTTCCTGGCTTTCTATTCGGACACCATAATTCTCTCCATAAGCCAGACGAACCCTGTTTGCAACATTTCTCAGTCCGTATCCTTCCTCTGAGCGCCGCAGAGAACTTCGCAGTTTAATCAGTTTTTCCGCCTCGATTCCACATCCATCATCTGTCACCTGGAATACCACATCCCTTTCTTCTTTTTGAATTCTGACCGCAATGTGGAGAACTTCTTCCTCTTTTCTCGCATGGTGAATGGCATTTTCAACCAGCGGCTGCAGAAGAAGTTTAATGGTTCGATATGTCAGTACTTCTCTTGCAATCTCATACTCCACCTGTACGCTGTCCCGAAAACGCATCTGCTGGATTTTCAGATAGCTCTGCAGCAGTTCCACTTCTTCCTGGATGGAAAGCACCTGTTTTCCCTTATTCAGGGAAATCCGGTAGAAGCTGGACAAATTTTTGACCGCCTGCATCGTCTGTTTTCCACCTTCCCGCATCGCCAGTGCTGAAATAACCGCAAGTGCATTGTAAAGAAAGTGCGGATTGATCTGTTCCTGCAGCAAATTCAGTTCGCTCGTCTGAATCCGGATTTTCTTTTCGTAATTTTCCCGAATTAGCTCCTGAATCTGATCACTGAGCTGATTAAACGCCAGCCCGATCTGTCCGATCTCATCTTCTCCCATATTTTCCAGACGATAATCAAATTCTCCCTGTCCCATCCGTTTTGCTGCATACACCACTTTCTGCACCCGCGCGGAAATCCATCTTGTGTAACAGATAATGCAGAGAAATACCATAGCCGCGCTGCAAAGAATCAGGAACATCATCCTTCTTGAAACAGCTTTTGCGTCTTTTAAAACCGTCTCCTTATCCGAAATCACAAGAATTTTTGTTCCGAAAACTCCGCTCTGGATATTTCCGATTTTTGAAATGCCGTCACGCTCAAACTCAATCTGCGCTTTCTGCTCCGGATCCTCTTCCGGCATTCTGGTCCGGATCGGAAGGCCTGCCATTTCCGGTTCGGAAGCAGCCAGAATATATCCTTTTTGATCCACCAGATAAATTTCATCGGTGGAATTTATTGTTTCGAGGAGGGGCTGTATCTGCTGATTTTCAATTTGTAACGACAGTACGCCCTTCATCCCGCCCTGTGGATAAAAATTCATCAGACGATTCATATGAAATGCTTTTCCGTCTCCAGATGTCCCACAGAATACCGTTTCCCCTATCGCATCAAATGTCAGCACACATTCCCTCCGATCTAGATCCTGCATGGAATAAAAATAATAATTATCCTGCGGAAGCGTTTCATTGTTGCTGTAAAAACAGATTTTGTAAATTCCTGCATTCATCAGACAGATTTCGCTGAGCTTCTTATCAATATAGTAAAACATATCTTCATAAGAATCGTTGCTGTAATCCTGAAACAAATATCCGCTCAGCATCTGATCCACATACAGCACATCCAGAATTGTTTCGTAAGGCTCGACCATCGTAGAAAAATTTTTTTCAATTCGTTCTGCTTCCTGTTCTGCACTCTGATATGCTTCAGTAAGAAGCACATTCCTTGTTTTTCCATAACTGTACCAGGTAACACACAGCATTGGAATCAGTGCCAGTACCAGATAGCCGATCACCAGTTTAAACTGAAAACTCCGATTTTTATACCATTTTACGATATTCATTTGGTGTCACTCCAAATCTTTTCTGAAAAACAACGCCAAAGTAAGAAACATTTTCATATCCAACCGCCAGACTCACTTCCCGTACTTTATTTTTCTTATTCTTTAACAGTTCCGCCGCCCTCTGCAGACGCATTTCCGTATTGTATTCCAAAATCGTTTTTCCTGTTGCCTCTTTAAACAGGCTCCTCAGATAATTCGGAGACAAACCGACCTCCGTAGCCAGCTTCTCGATATCTGCGCTTTCCGAGCAGTGCTCCTGAAGATATGTTTTTACCTGATAAACGGCATAGTAATTTGGATTTTGATTCTATTCTTCAAAAAATGCCAACATCCGTTCCAGATACTGCTTCATCTTTTCCCGCATCTGATAACTGTTGTTTGCTTCAAAAATTTCATTTTCTCTCAAAATTTTTTCTGCTTCCATCCAGTTTTCCAGCAGTTCATCGCTCAAAACAAGACGGTTCCATAGATACATATAGAGATTGTAAACTTCTCCCGCAAATGTTTTCGGCGCAAGCCCCTTTAGCTGTTGAAAATAATCTTTCATGGTCTGCAGCGTTTCCTGCTTTTTCCCGTTGCTGACCAGACGACAGATTTCTTCTCTCCGCTTCTTCTGTTCCCGGAAATGATATGCTTTTTCCGGTTCCGTTTCTTTTTCATCTGCACAGAAAAGTTCCGGTGGATCCATATGAAATGCCAGAACACAACAGTTCCGAAGTTTTTCCGCCTTTTCGTACAGGCAGTCAGCTGTCCATGCTCCACTGCACCATCCAACGGCTCTCGGTGCGTCTTCTTTCAAATCATTCCAGATCTGAAATGCCGTATCTTTCACCGACAGATACCCCGCCAGCAGCAGAATGCTGATCCGTTCCGTTTTGCTGATGTAACGGATGCCCTTGTATTTTTCCTGAATTTGGCTACAGATGTTTTCTTCCGTTTTTCCATAAACCGCTATGATTCCAAACCTGCACTCTTCCAGTTCTTCTCCAAATACACCACGGAAATTTTTCCGTAAAAGCTCTGTTTCCTGTTTTTCCCGCAAAGCCATTTCCAGCAACTGCTTCGCCGCCGTTTTCCGCGACCAGTCTGCTATCTCACTTTTCTCCAGTTCACTTCTCACTTTTTTCAGACATGCTTCTACTTCTTCAATCGTAAATGGCTTTAAAAGGTAATCCACGGCATTCACCTGAAAAGCGGAATGGATATAGGAAAAATCATCATATCCTGTCAGAAAAACAATTTTGCATGGATATCCCCGGCGTACGATCGTCTCTGCCAGTTCAATTCCACTCATTCCTGGCATCTGAATATCCGTAATCACAATATCTGCCATATTTTCTTCCAGGCACTCCAGTGCCCTTCTGCCATTGCGCGCGGTAAATACTCTGGAAATCCCGTTCTTTTTCCAGTCAATATAATCCCGCAATGTCTCCAGTTCAATTTCTTCATCTTCTACAAGAAGAACGCGATACATTTTCTCCCTCCTGTTTCCAGTTGCTCCTGCAGTTTTCTTCTCCTGCTGCTTTTCATTTCTGTCTTTTTACTGCAGAAGTTCAATCATATACGCCTCATACGGCTGTAACTTCCACACTTCTTTTGTGAGACTTTCTGTATCATTATGAATCAGAACCGTTCCTTTTGTCAAATCATATCGGGCTTTCATCTCTGCCGCGGTATCCCGGAAATTGCAGAGCACAATCAGCTTTTTCTCTCCCAGATTTCTCTCATAAGCAAAAATATCCGGATTTTCTTCCTCAATCAGACGGAAATCCCCATAAACAAGAGTGTCATTTTTCCTACGCAGCGCAATTAGTTTTTGATAGAAATAGAAGAGGGAATCCGGATTTTTTCTGCTGTTTTCCACATTGATCTCCTCGTAATTCTGATTTTCCGCCATCCACGGTGTTCCCGCTGTAAATCCGGCGTGTTTTTCCGCATTCCACTGCATTGGCGTCCGCGCATGGTCCCGGCTGTTCCGTGCAAGATAGGTACGAATTTTTTCTTCCTCCCAGCCTTCTTTTTTACGGTCTTCGGCAAAATTTACAGACTCGATATCCTGATAGTCCTCGATCCGAAGCCCTGACACATTTGTCATACCGATTTCTTCCCCCTGGTAAATATAAGGAGTTCCTTTCATCCCATGGAGAAGGACAGCCAACATTTTTGCTGATTTTTCCCGATACGGTTCCCTGTCATTTCCAAAGCGCGATACGACACGCGGAAAATCATGGTTTCCCCAGAACAGGCTGTTCCATCCTTTTTCTTCCAGTCCCGTCTGCCATTTTTCAAAGAGCTGCTTCAGTTGCGGCAGCGTATACGGTTTCGGATCCCAGTTTCCACTTCGAATGCCATCGATTCCCATCAGTTCAAACTGAAAAATCATACTGAGCTCCTGGCTTTCCGGATCAGAATACTGCTGTGCCATTTCTACCGTAGCACCTCCGGTTTCCCCCACTGTCAGGATCTGTTCTGATTTTCCATACGTATTCTGATTCATTTCCATTAAGTATGTATGAATCTGCTCTGAATGAGTATCATTTCCTCCATGTCCATCTTTTACAATATTGTCAATTGCATCCAGCCGGAAACCACGGATCCCTTTATCCATCCAGAACTGGATCATCCGGTACAGCTCTTTCCGAAGCGACGGATTTTTCCAGTTCAGATCCGGCTGCATTACACTGAAACTGTGATAATAATATTCCTGAACCTCCGGCACCCATTCCCAGGTGCTTCCTCCAAAGAATGCTCCGCCGCCTTCTGGCGGCTGCTCCTTCGTTCCTTCCTTCCAGATGTAAAAATCATGGTATTTACTGTTTCGATCCTTTCTGGCTTCCAGGAACCATGGGTGCAGATGGGAACTATGATTTAAAACAAGATCCATCATGACCACAATTTCCCGCTTTTCACAGGCTGCGATCAGTTCTTCCAGCTCTTCCATTGTGCCCGCTTCTTCCATTACTTTATAATAGTCACTGACATCATATCCATTGTCGTAATTAGGAGAATCGTTAAAAGGCGAAAGCCAGATGGCTCCAACACCAAGCTCCTGCAGATAGTCCAGCTTCTGCAGAATCCCTCCAAAATCGCCGATGCCGTCTCCGTTGCTGTCACAGAAGCTTCTGGTGTAAATCTGATATACGGTTAAGCTATGCCACCACTCTCTTTTCATTTTCTGTCCTCTCTTTCTTTTTTCCTATAAGAGCAGTATAATGATATTATCTTATATTTTCTAACCTGATTTTCGTATTTAATGAAAGGATTTTGACTTTTATGAAAAAAGAACGTTCAAAAGAGCTCTTTTCTCCTGAATCTTGTTCCCCTGTTCTTTCTGGCGGAATCCGGGATTTTACCGTGCATGGAACCGAACCTGTTCCGCTCCATATCTATCATCAGGATTATGCGCATGGCGGGCTCTCTGTTCCTTTTCACTGGCATAAAGAATTAGAATGGATCTGGGTTGAAAAAGGTACTCTCACTCTGACACTGAAAACTGAAACCCGGACAATTTCCGAAGGTACTTTTCTTTTCATCAACAGTCACGAACTGCATCAGCTCTGCAGCATTGGAACTACCCCTTCGGTTCACCATGCCCTTGTATTTCTTCCAGAAATTCTCTCATGTGCCTATCTGGATTCCTGTGAAGCAGACTGGATTCGTCCGCTGCTCTCTCATCAACTGCTTCTTCCGGCTTTTCCATTGGAAGAGCTTTCTGCTGCTGAAGCCTCCTCTCAGACACAGAAAACATTTGTACTGACATTATCTGAACTTTTCCAGGAAATCCTGTATGCATACGATACCAAACCCATCGGCTGGTTTCTTCTGATCAAAAGTGACATGTATCGGATTCTTGCACTTCTGGCGCAATACCAGCTTTTTCTTCATCCGGAACCCCTCTGCACTCGTAAAAAAGAAAGATCTGATCAGTGTAAAAAACTCTTACGTTATATTCAGGATAACTATGATTCTAAAATCCGTCTTTCAGATCTTGCTGCTATACTCAATATGAATCCACAATATTTTTGTCGTTTCTTCAAAACGCACTTTCACACAACGCCTATTTCCTATATCAACCAGTACCGCGTAACCCAAGCCGCAGATCTTCTTACCGGCAGCTCGCTTTCTATCTTGGAAATTGCTCTGGATACCGGATTTGAAAGCCCCAGCTATTTTGCCAGCATTTTCCGCCGGACTTTTGGTATGTCACCGGAAGAATATCGAAAAGTCATGCCCTGACCCGGCAAATTTTTCTGTTCCCTTTTTATATCTACGCAAAGATAAATCACTTTCTTACACAGCGAAACTCAAATTTTTTCCTTCTGAATGCACGGCAACACAAATCTCAAAAATTTTTGATTTTTTTTCAAAAAAACACTTGCCAAACTCGTTTTCTTATGATAATATACTACTTGTCGCTGAGCAAAAATCACGGCAGACAAAACAAAAACTTCGGCTCCGTGGTCAAGCGGTTAAGACATCGCCCTTTCACGGCGGTAACACGGGTTCGATTCCCGTTGGAGTCATTTAATTAAATATGGCGCAGTAGCCAAGTGGTAAGGCAATGGTCTGCAACACCAGTATCCACCGGTTCAAATCCGGTCGACGCCTCTATTTTCCCGGAAACAGATGGTTTCCGGGATTTTTCTTTTTCAAAATTATTTCAAAAAAGCTGCCGGTTCTGTTTGCTTCGGCAGCTTTTTTGAAAATATCATTTTTTTAATTTTCTTTTTCTTTCACATAGTCTTCATACACATACGCCGTTTTTCCCTCATACGAAATCTTGTACCATCCATTCTCTTTTCCGAGCATTTCCACTTCTTCCCCTGTCGTCAGAGCTCCGAGGACCTGGCTTGTGCTGATGTTGGGTTCCGTGCGTACATTGACCGGGGAGATACAGGTGACTGTTTTCTTTCCTTTCTGCTTTTTCACGCCATCCGAATTGTTTTCTGCTTCCAGCGCACTTTTCTGCTCCTGACAGGCTGTCTGAAGTGTTTCTGTCAGCAGCTCATTGTCCGGAAACTGCAGAGACTCCAGCATTTCCTGCACGGTTTGCTGCATATCGCTGCTGTTGTTTCCTTTTTTCCATATGATCTGATACCCCTCATTCTCCGTTTTCACCCCGCAGAAAAATGCGGTCGGAATCTGCAGGGAATTTTTAACCCAGAAACGATAAAAGAAACTCTCTTTACTTTTTCCTTCGTTAACTGTTTTCACCACAAAATCACTGATGCTGTTTTCCCCGGTTATTTCATTTGGATAGAGCAGTTTTTCAGCACTCTCTTCATTCTCCGGAAAATCCATCAGCACCACTTTTGCCATTCCTTCCCGGTACGATATTTCAAGGCTTTCACCATCTTCCGATACAAAACTACACTGGATTTTCTCATCTTTTGTTGCATTCCAGCCTTCTGGAAGGGTGACTGCAATGTTTTGATAGGTAGAAAGAAAATTTTTTTCACCATCTTCTGACTCATTCTGAACACTGGATGTCTTTTGAGCGACAACCGATGGATTCTCTTTTTCCGCCTGCTGATTTCCACATCCCGTTATCACGATAGCTGTCATCAGAAGAACTGCTAAACAGTTTTTTCTGTTTCTCATGTACGATTTCCTTTCCTGTCAAAAAATTTCTTGCGTTTATTATATCATAACCATTTTTCCACTGTAAAGAGTGCGTTCCTTCCCTTCTACTTTGATTTTTTAGTATAAAAAATCTCCAACCAGATTGAGGTTCCCCCGCAAACCCGGTTGAAGATTTTTCTTATCTTTTATTATTCTACTTCTGTAAACTCCACGCGGATACTCTCATACTCTTTCAGCACCTGATGCAGGGTCAGACCCGCACGGTTCCAGGTACGGCCAAGGCGGACTTCCTGGTCCAGGCTGCAGCGGTACAGCTTATCCTCTGCAAGACCGCACACTTTCGTGTGAACCGGAAGCATATTTCCTTCTGCGTCGGTTTTTACGATCGTGAGCAGTGCACGGCTCTGATCCTTTGCCACAAACTCCCATGCCATGAAATCCTGTTTTTTCAGTCCGGTCAAGCGGTAATACAGTCCCTCATGTGTGAGGTCATAATATGTATGCATCGCAGCAACCTGCTCTTTTACCATCTCTTTCTCTTCATCCGAAATCTTATTCAGATCCATCTCATATCCAAAGCTTCCTGCCAGTGCCACATCGCCTCTTGTCCGAAACGGTGTCACACGGCCGGTCTGATGGTTCGGGCATACAGAAACGTGGGAACCAACGGTGCTGATCGGATAGAAGAACGAGCTTCCGTACTGGATGGAAAGACGGTTGATCGCATCGGTATTATCGCTGCACCAGATCTGTGGGGAATAATACATCATACCGGCATCATATCGTCCGCCTCCTCCGCTGCAGCCCTCGAGCAGCAGATTCGGGCATGCGGCAAGGAATCTTTCCATCAAATCGTAAACACCGAGCACATAGCGGTGATACAGCTCTCCGTTCCGGCTCTGTGCTGCCACATGGCTGTAAACATCGCAGACGCTGCGGTTCATATCCCATTTGACATAATCGATCTTTGCATCATGAACAATGGTTGTCAGACGCTCCAGCAGATACTCACGCACATCCTCACGCGTCATATCAAGTACAAGCTGATTTCTGCTGTGGTTCGGCACACGGCCCGGAATTGCGAATGCCCAGTCCGGATGTGCGCGGTAGAGATCACTGTCCTCGGAAATCATCTCCGGCTCAAACCAGAGACCGAATTTCATGCCCATCTTGTGGATTTTTTCTGCAAGCTGCGCCATGGAGCCGTTCATCTTTTTCTCGTTGACGAACCAGTCGCCGAGGCCACTGTTATCATCCTCTCGTTTTCCAAACCAGCCATCGTCAAGCACCAGCATCTCAATGCCAATCTTTTGCGCCTGCTCTGCAATTTTCAGAATTTTTTCTTCGTTGAAATCAAAATAGGTTGCTTCCCAGTTGTTGATCAGAATCGGTCGTTTGGCATGCTTGTATGCGCCGCGGCAGATATGCTCGCGGATGATCTCATGATACTGCTGTGACAGTTTGGTAAGGCCGGTTCCGGAATAGCTTAAGATTGCCTGCGGGGTATCGAACGCCTCTCCTTTTTCCAGATGGAAGCAGAAATTGGTCGGATGAATACCCATCTGAAAACGGGTCTGATTTTTCTGATCCTTCTGTGCTGCCGCAACAAAGTTTCCGCTGTAAACGAGGCATGCGCCGATGCAGGAACCGTGTGTCTCACCCGCACCCTCCTCGCAGAGGATCACAGCCGGATTGTAATGATGGCTCGATGTACCGCGGGTGCTGCCGATCTCGACTTTTGCATGCTGCACCGGAATCCGCTCTGCCGTGCGCTCCATCGCATGACGACCCGAGAAATAAATCATCTCATAATTTTCATACATCAGATCCATGCTGAATGACAGCATTTTTTCCAGCTCAATCGCCGTTTCTCCGTGATTTTCGAGTCTTGCCGCTCTCGTAATTACATTTTCATTTTCAAATACACCGTAAAACAGCTTCAGCACAATATCGGAAGCCTTCTCCGTCATTGTAATAACAAGAGTCTCGCCTTTTTCTTTCTCTGTATCGTACAGCGCCGGCATTCCCGGAATGGCATAGGAATGATCCAGAATTTCGAACGAATCGAAACGAAAATCTGCTGCAAAGCTGCCGTCCGCGTGGCGGATATCAATCATATCATCACGGAAATCACCGACACCACTTCCCGGAATTTCCTGCGGAAGTGTATCAAGAGAATATTTCCGGTTAGGGCCTGCTTCCTCCGGATTTCCTGCAAATCCCATATCCGTACAGAAAATCAGACCGGAAAGATTTTCCTCACCGATTTTTTCTCCATAGTAGAGATGCAGAAGCACATTTTTGTCATCTGCGAACATCTGGTAACTACTGTCTTTTGTCTGGAGGGTAAATAACCGTCCATTTTCACTTACTTTGATTGCCATGATTTTTTCTCCTTTATCTTATCGCATTTTTTCGGGCTGCTCACACCAAAATCACTTTCTTACATACCCGAACAGCAAGTGTTCCGGTGCTGTGTGAACCGCAACGGCTGCTACTCCGGGCCTTTGATTTCCTACAGCGGCTTGCAGTATCCTGCAAAACACGATATAATTTTACTGACATTTCGGAATCTCATCCTTTTGTGACATTCCGGCTTTTCTGATGATTCATTTTGTGAGGTATACTTATGGAAACTTCCTGGACACTTCCCGTCCAAAAGCATAAATTTTCGGATCTTTATCTCTGCTTCTGCGGCTACGAAGCCTGCCAGCCACTCCACAGCTACGGCCCTGCTGTACGCCCCAATTATGTGATCCACTACATTATTTCCGGGAAAGGCACTTTTACCATCGGAAACCGCACTTACCGTTTAACCGCCGGACAGGGCTTTTTCCTGATGCCAAATGTCCGCACCTACTATGAAGCCGATGCGGATGATCCCTGGACATATCTCTGGATCGGTTTTGACGGCGAAAAAGCTGCCTCTTATGTACAGGAACTCGGTCTTTCCGAGGAGCACCCTGTCTACCAGTGCAACTTTTCCGGTGAACTGCAGTCCCTCTTGTTTCAGATGCAGAAGCACAATACCTATGACACCTCGGACCAGTATCTTCTGGAAGGCTGTCTGTACCAGTTTTTCTCAATTCTTTCCCGCGAAATCACGCTTGCCGATCCTTCTGCACGGGAGAGCGGCAATCTTTACGTGGAAAAAGCTGTTGAGTTTATCCGAAATAATTATTCCAATGAAATTCTTGTCTCGGATATTGCCAGATATGTATGCATCAACCGGAGTTACCTTTATACCCTGTTTCAGAAATATCTCCATACCTCACCGCAGGACTATCTTTCTTCCTGCCGGATCACGCGTGCGCTCGAGCTTTTATCGTATACGGATCTCTCCATCGAAACGGTCGCTTTTTCCTGTGGTTACCGGAATACCGAAGTTTTTACCAAAGCCTTCCGCCAGAAGCAGGGCATGACGCCAAGTGCCTATCGGAAAAAGTTCCGCCTTGACACGACTCCTGACTCTGCACATATTCCGTGATCTGTCTGATTTTATTATAACGAAATCTTTCTTCCATGAACAGGAAGAAATGTTATGGAAAACCGTTAAAATGTTAGATGGCGTTTCTTAATGGCTACAGACAGCAAAAAAGCGATACAGCTATGATTTCTCATTTCTGTATCGCTTCTTCATCTTAGCTCCCCGAGTTGGGCTCGAACCAACAACCCTTCGGTTAACAGCCGAATGCTCTACCATTGAGCTATCGAGGATTATTTAATTGAAGATATTTGATATACCTTCAAAACCGCATACACTACACATCTATCATTCCATTTCTGTGAACACAACCATTCAGGTCAAGCCCTCGACCGATTAGTAACAGTCAGCTCCATGCCTTACGGCACTTCCACCCCTGCCCTATCTACCTCGTCGTCTTCAAGGGGTCTTACTTCTTTAAGAATGGGATATCTCATCTTGAGGGGGGCTTCACGCTTAGATGCCTTCAGCGTTTATC
>OJMN01001117.1_pt1 | contig 15970 bp, 16 predicted proteins | sample 1597261 | NCBI WGS metagenome assembly OJMN01 (sample SAMEA2452130, study PRJEB22498) | human gut metagenome | biome: human feces; feature: human gut; material: feces | place: Australia | collected 2012 | reverse complement strand
GGGACTGAACTGGATGGACCCGCAGATAAATCCGCTTGTTCCTGTTCTCAAGTCGCCGTGGCTGATGTTTCATGTAGCTGTTATTGTAGGTGCATACGGATTCTTCGGTATCAGTTGCCTGCTCGGACTGGTCAATCTGGTGATGATGAGTCTTAAGAAGGCAGTGCTGGCACAGCGGATAAAAGAATTGAGTATTATCAACGAAATGTCTCTTCTGATTGGACTGGCTTTGATGACGATAGGAACATTTCTTGGAGCTATCTGGGCTAATGAGTCGTGGGGACGTTACTAGGGGTGGGACCCGAAAGAGACGTGGGCGCTGGTTACGATGATCGTTTACGCCATTGTCACTCATCTTCATCTGGTGCCGTTCAGAAACAGCCTATGGCTGTTCAACATAGCTTCGGTAGTCGCTTTTTACAGTGTGTTGATGACGTTCTTCGGAGTGAATTATTTCCTAAGTGGTATGCATTCCTATGGACAAAACGACCATGTCGGAGGAATGTTTGTCTATCTTTTGCTGTCGGTACTTTTGGTCGCGCTGATTGGATTTATCTCTTTCGCGAGAAGGCAGAAACAGAATAGCTAATCGAATGTAATGATGTGTAGTATGAAGAATTTTATATTGTTAGTTGCTTTATTCCTTGTTGCACCGTTTGCTCAAGGCAGTTCCCCTCAGCATCTGTTGGTCGGTGGTTCCGGCTGGAATAAGATTGCCATAATCAATAAAGACACAAAAGAAATAGTCTGGGAATATCCCCTGGAAAAAGGCTGGGAATGTAACTCGGTGGCAGCCACGAAAGCGGGAGAAATTCTTTTTTCCTACTCCAAAGGAGCAAAAATGATAACCCGTGACGGGCGGGAACTCTGGAATATCGCCGCACCCGCAGGATGTGAGATGCAGACGGCATGTATATTGCCGGACGGTAATGCATTAGTAGCTTGGTGCGGTCATCCGTCTACCATTCTGGAGGTAAATATGAAAGGAGAGGTCCTTTCTAAAACCGAGTTTGAAACAGGGATCGAACGTCCTCATGCACAATTCCGTCAAATAAACAAGAATAAGAAAGGCAATTATCTTGTGCCTTTATTTGCCACTTCGGAAGTGCGTGAAATTGCCCCTAATGGTCAACTGCTGAATAGTGTAAAGCTCTCCGGTACTCCTTTTTCCTCTGCTTTTCTGGACAACGGAGACTGTCTGGTTGCTTGTGGAGACGCTCATTGTTTCGTGCAACTGAATCTTGAATCGAACCGGATTGTTCGCCGGGTGAATGCCAATGACATAGAAGGTGTACAACTCTTTTTTGTAGCCCAACTCTTTCCTTTGCAGAATGGGGGACTTTATATCTGTAACTGGCAAGGGCACGACCGCGAAGCCGGTAAAGGGAAACACCCCCAGTTGGTCGAGATTGATTCGGAAGGCAAAGTGGTGTGGCAACTGAATGATAAAGTTAAATTCGGCATGATTTCTACTATTTGTCCGATTCGAGAATAGTGTCGGACCGTTTATTTTGTACATTTGCCGGGTGATATAAATCCTATTCTTCTAACGCAATGAAATGGCAACTCTGTAAATAGCTTCGCTTATATGGATGGTGAATAACGGAAAGAACTGTTGTCCCCAACTGTCTGTGGCTTTACATAAGTCGCAGGGTGTTTTGTCAGTCTATATCGGAAACTATATAAAAGAAGTTATAATACAATGAATACGAAAGTATATCCTCGCACCAATGATTTTCAGACTATCTATCTGAATACAGTCATAAAGAATCCTGCCATTATTGTAGGCGATTACACTATATATAATGATTTTATAAATGACCCGCTTGATTTTGAGAAGAACAACGTTCTATATCATTATCCTATTAACAAAGACCGGTTGATAATTGGTAAGTTCTGTTCTGTTGCTTGCGGAACCAAGTTCCTTTTTAACAGTGCGAACCATACCTTGCGTTCTTTATCCAATTATACATTCCCTCTTTTCTTTGGAGAATGGGGCTTAGATAAAGAAGATATCGCTTCGGCTTGGGACAACAAAGGTGATATAGTGATAGGTAATGATGTGTGGATCGGGTATGAAGCAGTTATCATGTCCGGAGTGCATGTTGGGGATGGAGCGGTCATAGCATCACGGGCAGTAGTTACGAAAGATGTGCCTCCTTATACGATAGTAGGAGGAACGCCTGCCAGGGAGATACGGAAACGTTTCGATACCGATACAATCACTCAATTGCAGGAATTGCAATGGTGGAATTGGAGCATGGAAAAGATATCGAGATGCCTGCCTTGTATAATGGACGGGAAGATGGATGAATTATTGGAATTTCGACCATGACTTGATTGAAACATGATATGTTTTTCGTTTCTTCATACGTCCGATAAGCTGATTAGTAATGGTCGGCTCTGCCTCTCTGGTATCGGGTAAAACATTGATAAATAACCTAATTTGAATCAAACATTTTTCCATATCGGTTCGTTTAATAAAAAACGAACTTAATATGTGTCAGGTATGAAATCTTTTATTTTAATGGTGATAGCCATGGTGTGTGCGGTTTCTTTGGAAGCACAGAGTAAGTCTTTTTATGACTTCACTGTGAGAACAATTGACGGTAAGGAATTTCCTCTTTCATCTTTGAAAGGGAAGAAAGTGCTGGTAGTGAATGTAGCTTCCAAATGCGGACTGACTCCACAATATGCCAAGTTGCAGGAATTGTATGAGAAGTATAAGGATAAGAACTTTGTTATTATCGGCTTCCCTGCTAATAATTTTATGGGGCAGGAACCGGGAAGTAATGAGGAAATTGCCAAGTTCTGTTCATTGAACTATGATGTCACTTTTCCGATGATGTCCAAGATTTCTGTTAAGGGCAAAGATATGGCACCGCTTTATCAATGGCTGACAGAAAAGAAACAGAATGGGAAAGAGGATGCCCCGGTCCAGTGGAACTTTCAAAAGTTTATGATTGACGAGAACGGAAACTGGATTGGGTTCGTTACCCCCAAAGAGAGTCCGTTCTCCGAGAAAATCCTTACTTGGATAGAGAAGAAATAAGGGATACTTTCTTCAACTCCTCTTCAAAGTTGGGAGTGAAAATGCCTTTGCCTAAGTTTTCTTTTATTTCTTTGACCGTCCAAAACCGTCCTCCGTCCAGTTCGTCGCTGGGGTGGATCTCACCGTCGTAAACTGTTTTATGAACAAATACGAGCTCTTTTTCACGTTCGGACTCGAACACATAATGAGTCAGAAGTTCAGGAGTAAAGTCCGTGATGCCTAACTCCTCACGGACTTCCCGCTTCAGAGCTATTTCTACACTTTCTCCTAAATCAATATGTCCGCCTACGGCTGTATCCCATTTCCCGGGCTGGATGTCTTTCCATTCGGGACGTTTTTGTAGATACAACTCTCCTTTGGTATTGAAGATGTGCAGGTGGACAACCGGATGAAGCAATCTGCTGCCACTATGACATTCTCCACGAGTGGCGGCTCCGGTGATATTTCCCTGTTCATTGACAACGGGAAACATTTCTTGGTTATTATCACTTGGCATAATAGTCGCTATTATTTTCTTATCAGCAAGATTATATCGTAACTTACAATAGATATTTTTACGGTATTAATAAGGAAGAATCTCCATAACTCAGGAATCTGAAATCGTGGCTCAGGGCATAATCGTAAATCGTGCGCCAGTTCCCTTTCACGAAAGCGGAAACCAATAGAAGCAAGGTACTTTGCGGCTGGTGGAAATTAGTAACCATTGCTTTCACTATTTTATACTGATAACCGGGAGCTATGATGATCTGCGTACTGGTATGAAGTGCTTCAAGCCCGTTTCTGTCGAGATACCCCAATATCTTTTGTAGGGCAACAACCGGAGGAATCTGGTCGTACTTTTCGTATGGCTGCCATTGTCTGACGTGCAGTTCCTGTTCCGTAGCGTCCGGATGATCGGCCAATGTGACCCCTATATGATACAAGCTTTCGAGCGTGCGCACGGAAGTGGTGCCTACGGCAATGGCGCAACCGTCATGGTCGATCAATTTCTTGATTGTATTCCGGTTGACGGATATATATTCCGTGTGCATCTCGTGTCCTTCAATTTCCTCGCTTTTCACCGGCTTAAAAGTTCCTGCCCCTACGTGCAATGTCAGTTCCTCAAGGTCTATGCCTTTTTCCTGCAATGCTTCCAGTACTCGCGGGGTGAAATGCAATCCGGCAGTAGGTGCGGCTACCGAACCTTTTATTTTGGAGTAAACAGTCTGATATGTTTCCTTGTCGCTTTCCTCCGTATTCCGGTTCAGATAGGGTGGGATAGGAAGCTCTCCGAACACTTCGAGGATATCGGCGAAAGTTACTTCGGGGTTATTCCATGCGAAGTCTACCCAATGGCTGGTACCTTTGCATTCTCCTCTCGTTGCTGTCAGAGTAATAGGAAAGCCTTTGACGGTCATTTCCCGTTTCAGTGTCCCGTCCTTCCATTTCTTCAGATTGCCGATCATGCAGAGCCATGCGGCGTGTTCCGTTTGCTGGAAGTTCAGTACATAATCATTGGGCTGAATCGGTTCGAGACAGAATACCTCAATCAGTGCACCTGTTTCTTTGCGGAAGTGAAGGCGCGCCTGGATGACTTTTGTATTGTTGAATATCATTAGGCTTCCTTTCGGCAGATATTCCGGTAAGGAAGTGAAAGTATCTTCGGTCACTTCACCGTGGCGATACACCAATAGTTTCGACTGGTCGCGAACGGGTAGCGGGAATTTGGCAATACGTTCATCCGGCAATGGATAGTTGTATTCGCTAATATGGATATGTTTCGGATTCTCTTTCATTGTTGCTTGGTATAATAAGTTCTATTTGTTGCTTGTCCCATATTTTTTAGCTTTCATCCTGGAATAAAAAGAAAGAGGTTAGATTTTACTCTAACCTCTTGAAGATCAATTCGTCGGGATGACAAGATTCGAACTTGCGACCACACGCCCCCCAGAGGTATTTTTATGATAATCCATTGGTTATATTACTTTTTATTAATTGTGTATGTAGCTGTAAATCAAAAGAGTATCTTTTATTGAGTTTTACTTATTTTGATTACATGTGTTCCAAATGTGTTCCACTAAACAAAGAGCTATATACACGTTATTTTAATTTGGGTACAAAGATAATGAATAAAATTGTTTCCGAACTGATTCATTCGTCTAAATGTCGAGGTATTATTAAAGGATAAACCTTGAATTTTTCTATCTAAATGCTTTATATATTTTTAACCTTAAGGATATAGTTTTGATTATCAGTTTGTTGCCGTTTTATGACGCACGAAAAATAGGAATCTCAGTTTCTTCTTATCGTATTAGAGAATATAGAGGTATTAATACTCCTCATAACGATATAAAAGATATTGAGCATGATAAGTTTTATAAAAAGGAATGATGTTGCTAATGCACAAGGATTATATGCTGTTCGTTTGAGAATATGTAAGGAACGGCAACGCAGGTATTTTTCCTTAAACATATTTGCGGATAATGAGTACTGGGATGAGGAAAACGAATGTTTCCGTATTCTTAAGAATGTGAGAGATAAAAAGCAGAAAGAAGAAAACGAACAACGCAAACAGTATAATTATTTGCTGAATAGCTATAGGATGCAAGCGCAAGAAATAATAGAAAGCTTTCGGAGAGAGCACATAGATTGGACTTTGAATCAATTTGCAGATGCTTTTTTGAATAAATCGAAGCAGGGGAAAATAAAAGCTTATTTGGAGGATCATATCAATATTTTACGTGAAACGGGACATGTTGGCAATGCTAATTGTTATGCTGCAACTTTAAATATGCTTGAACATTATGATAGCAAATTGGATAAGAAAGTATTTTCAGAGATTGATATAAAGTTTGTAAATGGATTCGATATTTATCTTCAAAAAAGAGGATGCAAAGGAAATACAAGAAAGTATTATTTCAAAGCATTGCGCAGCATATTAAATAAGGCTATTCAAGAAAAGGAAGCAACGGAAAAAACTTATCCTTTTGGTAAAGGTGGTTTTCAAATCGCAAAATTGGATGAAGAAACAGAAAAGCGTTATCTTCCTGTAGAATATTTGAATAAAATAAAAAATACTGTATCGGAAAAGCCGCAACGAGAGTACGCCCGCAAGCTATTTCTGTTGTCATATTATTGCTATGGAATATCATTTATTGATATGGCATATTTGACAAGAAGCAATATTGTAAAGTTCAATGGTGGAGAGTATATTGTCTACAAACGCCATAAAATACAACATCAAAAAGGGGTGAAACCTATTAAGATTAAAATAACGAAAGAAATTGAGCGTTTATTAGATAGCCTTAAAGAGAATAGCCCTACAGTGGATGATTTTATTGTACCAATAGTTTCTATAAGTGGATATACAGGAGAAAAACTATATAATCATATCCGTTATAGGTATAAAAAATATAATGATTATTTGGCGGAGCTAGCAGAAGAACTGCAAATAACTGATATGAAGTTAACAACATATGTAAGTCGGCATACTATGGCGATGATGTTGCAACGCAATGATGTTTCCCGTGAACAAATTTCCCAAATGTTGGGACATGCAGATATGAAAACTACCAATACTTATTTAGATAGCTTTGATACAACTGTAATAGATGAGGCTGCAAAGGTTTTATATAACGTGTAATTTTGAGATAGCGTTTCTGTGGGTATTCGTAGTTTATTAAACCTAAGTAGAATTTAAACTAAAATATAAAATAGGCTTTTAGAGAAAAGACTTATTTAAAATCAAAATGTTTATGGCTTTATTCCGATTCTTAAAGAACGGATGAATATAAGTTACTTGATAATTCCTCTTAAAAACATCCAACGAAACAAGCTGAAATATGTGATGTTTCTCTTAAAAAAGGTGTATAAAAGGATATGCTTTGTTATGTACATGATTTTCTTTTTAATTTATTTGTAATTATCTGAATATTAGCGTTATAGTGTTGCTGAACTTTTTGCTGAATGGATTCGTTTAATAGTTGAGCTAAATTGCTGTTTTAGAATTCTAATTATAGCGAAAAAAAATGATTATGAAAAACGAATTTATTTGCAATGACGTGTTGGTTGTGCATTTAACAGTTAGTCAAATAAAGGCTATCATTGAAAGTGCACTTAAAGAAGCAACATTATCGAAGAACGTTCAAACTGAAATGCTGACCATTCAAGAGGTTTCAGAGTTGACAGGTTATAAACGAGCTACTATTTATAAGCTTACTTGTGAGCGGAAAATACCTTTTCATAAGCCAGCGCACGGTGGACGGAGAATTTTCTTTAAACGGGAGGAAATCAATAAATGGTTAGAATCTGATTGCATTGAAACTTTTGAAGAATCTTTTAAAAAAAGAGAGAAGAAAGAAATTAATTTTAAACCAAGAAAAAATGATTAACATGAAAACAATAATTAGTAAAGAAAACATGGAGAGAGAAACTTTTGTTTTTTATCGCTCATATTTTGATGCGATAGAACTGTTAAGTAAGAAAAACAGGTTGTTAGCGTATGAAGCGATTGCAAAATATGCTCTTACTCAAGAAGAAATACAGGATTTACCACCACAAGTAGCGATTATCTTGAAAATGGCTAAGCCTAATATTGATGCGACTATTCGAAATTACAATCGAAGAGTTAAGAGTAAGAGACAAAAAAAGATATCTGATTTTGAGGATAAGCTTAATGAAGAGGTACAATTACCAAGAAAAAAAAGTTCCTCAATTATAGACGATAGCTTTGAAGATAATGATGAAAATACGCTCTATTTAGAATAAATCTTGTTCCGTTTTGGAATAGAAAACACGTTTAATCCATTAATAATTAATCATATGGATATGATGAAAAACGTCCTTAATAAGAATGACAATTCTAATAAGGAAAAGAAAAAAAATAAAAATAAAAAGAAAGAGGAAAGTTGCATAATCTTTACTTCTCCTTTTGAAGAACCAATAGTATCTTTATTTGAGAACTTTTATAGTAAAGAACCAATTAGGGAAGTGAAGCTAAGTAGCTTTTTGCATACTCGTAAATTTAAAGAAAAGGTCGAGTTGTATAGAACTAATACCGATGAAAAAATAAGGAAAAAGATAAAAGAAAGTATTGAATGTGTCACGCCAAGTGGCACATTCAATCAAAGGCGAGAGTCTGCCCTTATTAAACATACTAACTTATTATGTATTGATATTGATTCTAAAGATAATCGAATGGTTGATTTACCTGAATGTAAAGCTATATTGGGAGAATACTTTAATAGTTTATATTATGCCGGAGTGTCAATTGGTGGAGACGGAATATTTCTGATTTTTAGAATATCACACTCGGAATTTCATAAACAGCATTTTGCGGCTCTTGAATTGTTTCTGAATAAGGTGTTTAATTTGCAAATAGACAAAGGTGTAAAAAGCCCTGTTAGTTTGCGAGTAGGAAGTTATGACGCAGAGCCTTATTATAATCCAAATCCCATTCCATTTACACATATGCTGGAAATAGATAAGTGGGCAAATGATATGATAAGACCGGTAACAGAAAGGAATGAAACCCGTGCCCGCATTGAAAAAGCTATCTCGTTTATTGTAGAAAATGGAGTTGATATTACTTCCCAATATAAAGATTGGTTTAAGGTAGGGTGTGCATTAGCGTCTGAGTATGGAGAAAATGGACGACATTGGTTTCATTTGGTTAGTCGTATGTATAAAGGATATTATGGGTACGATGAAGGTGAGTGTGATTATCAATATAATAAATGTCTGAAATACCAAAGAAATGAGGGAGGAATTAAAATTGGAACATTTTTTTATTTATGTGAATGTAATGGAGTAAAATATAGGTAATTGTGTTGAGTTACAATCTCGATAATATCTAGAATAGTTAAATAATGATAATGAAGTAAAGGGGGTAACCTTGCAAATTAATTAAGATGATTTACTTAAATTATTTATAATCAATATTTAACGAGGATTGGAAGATAAAAATTAGAAAAGAGAAGAGTGAAAAAGTGTTTTTCTTCTTCTCTTTTCTAATTTTTATTATCGTATTAATAATATAACCCAGAGCAAAGAAAACAATATTCTTTAATCGGAATGTTATTTTAAGTAACTTTACTATCTTTGCAAAGTCACAAATAGTGGCAAATGTAATAGTGAAAGTGTTTCGCTTTTATCCTGTGTAGGAAATCTGACAGTTTCAAAAAAGCAGGGATAAGCAATGACATTCATCACTTGGGTAGCGTATGTTCAAAAGACATATACTAAACAGGTGTGGAGTATTGTTTATTTGCTTTTGGGTTTTGTCAGAACCTCCTACACAATAAACGAATGGCTCCACACTTTCTTTTTGTCTAATACTGTCATTAAAGGAGTCGAATGACGCAACTTTACTAATTACTATGAATGGATTAGATTTTATTAAATCGAAACAACAGAGTTGGGCAAAAAGAAAAAACTTCAATTTACTAGGAGGTACAATTCCCAACAAAGGAGAGAAAAACTATTTGTATAGTTTAGCAGATAATTTGTTTGAGCCGTTGTCTAAGGAGAATTTAGATTCTTATAATTCGGGTGACGGGAACGAAACAAAAGATTCTAAAACACGATTGGCAAAAATGAAAGCACTTCATTCATCTTCTGCGATTGTGGTTAATCTGTTCCAGTATTGGCAGGGAAAAGATGTTTGCCCGATTCTAAATGCATGCAAATTGACTTCAAGAACTACTAAGGTAGGCTATCTGATTAAGAATGTCGGTTCTGTTTCTTCTGAAAAAATTCCCATAATTCCTTCTCCACTCAATTACGAAATTAAATTTGAGGAGCAGTTTGAGATAAGTGGAGATAAATCTCAATTCCCACATTCACCCAATATTGATGTTGTGATTTATACTCCACTGTCTACTATTGGTATTGAGTCTAAATTTACAGAACCATATAGCAGTAGAAAACATGGAGGACTCAAACAAAAGTATGTTGAAAATCTTTCTTTTTGGAACGGATTGCCTAATCTGTATGAATTAGCAAAAGAAATTTCTCCTGATGATACTAAGTTCCAGTATTTAGATGCGGCACAATTAATAAAGCACATATTGGGACTGAAAAAGAATAGTGACGAGTATAATTCAAATCTTGTTCAAAAGCATCATTTTGAAGAAGGTAAAAGGAATTTGATACTCAAACGCAATTTTCATCTCTTATATCTTTGGTACGATGCGATAGGAAAAGAGGGGAGTGAGCATAGAAAAGAGATAGAACAATTTGCAGAAATTGCTAAAAAGGACAATATAAAGTTTAGTCATATAACCTATCAAGAAGTAATTATAAACCTATCAAAAGAGTTCTATGATGAAAATGAAACGTATTGTAATTATCTAACAGATAGGTATTTGTAACCAAATGAAATAGGAGAGTGTGTAATGAAAACTCATAACATTATTTTATTAATTCTTTTATTTGTATGCACTAACGTACTAACTTCTGTATTATTAGCGCAAGATAAAGAAGTAAATATGGTGTCTAAAAAAGCAAAACTCAAGACGATAAAGTATAAGAAATATAATTATACGGCTGTTGGGTATGTCTATAAAGACCGGTTCGTTGAAGGGCAAAAATTGAGTTTTATCAAGACTCAGACTGGCGATACTATAATTAGTGGAATCTATTCAATAAATTATGGTTACCCATGCATAAAAGGAAATTATAAAGGTTTTGTGCGTATGAATAATGAAGTAACAAGCGGACTGTTTATCATTAGTAATAGTATTAAAACAAATCAGTTAATACCTGTTAGAAAAAATGTTGGTAAATTAAAGATAAGGACATTGGATATTTTAGAACATAAGGATACGTATGCAGAGAAATATCCTCTTGTTTTTCGAAAAACATCTACTAACCGTTATGAGCTAAAAATATTGTTTGATGATAAAACTTTGGAAGTGGTAATTAGTCCAGATACTATAAAGAAATATGGTTTTTATGCATTTGATACTTTTATTGAAAATTCTAAGAATGTGAATCTTCTTTATAAGAATGGGGATATTTATACTGGTATAGTGGAGAAGGGTGATGTGACTGGTTCTATTTATGATATTTATTTTAATAAAAGAATTTATGTTCCTTCTAAAGGAGTAACAAAATTTGCCAATGGCGAAATTTTAAATGGAGATTGGTTAAAATCTTATGATTTTACAGAGAAAGATTGGAGGAAAATTTATGCAAAAAGTAAGACTCTGACAGAAATTCGTGATAACGTTTATCGAAAAAAAAGCGAACTAGATAAGTTGAAAATAGCTGAGGAACGAAAACGATTGGAAGAGCAGAGGATTAGAGAGCGTAAAAGGCAAGAAATGCTGAAAGCCAAAGAACGTGAAAGGCAAGAAAAGTTAAGAGAGGAAAGAATGTATAGACTGAGGTGTATTTCTAGGTATGGCGAATATTATGGAAATTTGATTCTAAAGAAGGAGTTTGCATTAGGTATGAATAAAGAAATGGTTAGAGAACTTCTTGGAGAAGCGGAAAAATTTTATAAAAAAAGTATTTCAACATTTCGCGGACATACGATAGAATCATGGGTGTTTGATACAAGTTTGGTTGCCCAAGGTATGAGTTTTGGAGGACTTTTAGGAGCACTCAGCTATTATAGTGGTATAGAATTAGAACGAAAATGTCCAACGCTGGTATTTACAGATGATAAGATAACCTCTATTTACAGATGATTTAGTTATTAAGCATATCTCTTGCATTTGTAATATTGATTTGCTTATTGAGGGTTGCTTGTGGCATTTTTCGAATGAATAATGTTTATTGTAAAAACATGTATGTATAAAATTTTCCAAATGTATGATTGTTACCCAAATTAATACACCATTCAGAAAGTTTTTAGAAGGCTTGAAAATACCGTCTGTCCCCCTTATGAAAGGGGGAGCTATTTTTAGTCCGGATGAAATAGACTATCTTGCAAGATTTTCGATTCCGTCAGTTCATGAATTTACACAAGAAAATGAGACTGACAGAGAATTTTACGAAATGTTTGTCAAATGGTTGTACGAAGAAATACCGATTTATGGTTATGTTGATACGTATATGGTCGTTTATTTGCGTTATGGGCAAAAAATAAGTAATGATGAGTTTGAATATTTACAACGAAATATTCCAGAGTGTTTTGAAAAAGGACATGTATGGCTTTATGAAATAAACTATCGTAGGCGTTTTCGTTTGCGTATTCAATTGATTCGTTGCTTGAAAAAAGATTTTCAAAGAATCATCCGAAAGGATATTTATAGGAAATAATTGTATAATCGACGAAGACAGACTCTATTTTGTATTTTTAGATAAGGTATTTATTAATAACTAAAAAATGAATTAACATGAAAACTTCCAATAATTCTTCTATAAAACCAAATAGTACTTATAGAAAAAAAGGTTTTATTGCCTTGGTAATAGTGCTATTCTCTGTAATAGTGTTTCTTTTTGTCAAAGCTTACATTTTGGAGAAATATCACTCTACTCTTGATTATTTTGATAATGTCAAATATGTTTCAACTTTTGATTGTCCGGATAATATTGAGTTTGACAAATTGAAGCAATGGTTTTGCCCCGATACGTTGGACTGGGATAATTTGGGTAAGAATTACCCATGTTATATTTCAACAATCAAGTATAATAATAAATATAGTACACCTTTAGGTAAATCCAAGTTGAGAAGTGTCTGGATTTTAGATTATTGGCTTGAATATAAATTTGCAGAAATGGTTGAATATAATTGCTTCAAGGTTAGAGTAAATATGTATGAGGATCACGGTGAATGGAAGACATATTCTTCTGCTTTCAATACTGTCGATTGGAATGTAACGCATGAACGAGCAGAACGTTTTCAAGATTTTGTAATAAAAGATTTTCCTCTTAAAGAGGTAATAGCATATGTGTATAATGGTTATACCGAACAGACTTGTTTATACTTCTTTTTTGATATTGATGAAGATAACATGCTACTTTATTATTATAAAGATATAGAGTCTTTTATATTCTCAAATATAGGAAAACTGTATTTGAATGACGAACATCTCAAATCTGATTTTGAAGAATGGTTGGATTGCTTGCCATTTGAAAATGTCAATCGTAAATGGAGTAGATTGATTACTGCTATTAATTCAGAGATTGGTAATAGTCAATTTTATAAGATGAAAATAAAAAAGAGTGAGTTCTTGAAATATTGCCATTGATTAGGATTACAAAGAGTTTTAATTAAAAAATAAGGATAGTATAAAGCTATCTAACCGCTCGGCTATTGGCGCTAAATCAGTACTTGTTTTTATCAGAGTGTTCCAAATGTGTTCCACTAAAAAATAAATCAGCCACTTACTTAGTTGTAAATGGCTGATTTCCAGTAGTCGGGATGACAAGATTCGAACTTGCGACCACACGCCCCCCAGACGCGTACTCTACCGGGCTGAGCTACATCCCGAATTGCGGTTGCAAAAGTACTGATTAATTTTTAAATAGCAAATAATTTGCTTGATTTTTGTTTTATCAATTCACTTGAATAAGGTTTCTAACTGTTATAGAGCTAAAAGAATGAGGCTCGGTGAAGATAGGGATGACAAAGTATTGCGCAGCTTCTTCAGACTTGCCGTAAACCAATTGTTGGACATTAGGAGAAAAGTTCCTCTCCATTCATAGTAAACTTCCAATTATCAAGAAACAAAGTTGTTTTTCATTAATTGCAATCTATAAATGAAAGTTCCGTTTTTATAAATGAAACTTGCGTTTGTAAAAACGGAACTTGCATTTATAAAAACGAAGGCTTCGTTTATAGTTTGTTGCCGGTGCACAATCAGTTTAGTATCAATTAATGGCAAGTTTACTGTCAATCAGAAAGAAATTTGTTGTTAATAGATGAGTTGCTATATACTTGTTCTCATACGTGCGGCATTAGCTATTTCTTTGTTTTTGAATGCCATAAAAAACTTTTCTGTTTATAATAAATCTAAATACAGACTGGGGTAAAGAACTAAGGGAGGGGCGTTTTGTTTATAAAATAATGCAAATAATTAGTATGTAATTTCCTCTGTATAATACTTTATTTCCTTTTTTAACGAATGGTAAATTTGGATATTATACATTTGTGGAAAGTCTTTAAGAGAGAGGTGATAAATGCAAAACAACAAAAACAAAGAAACGTTAGAGATATATGTCTTAGGTGACGATTTCAAGTATTATGAGAATCTGAAGTATCTTCCTTTAACTTCTTATCCTTCTAATATTCAATCAGCTTTGATTGTATATAGTTTGAGAGGAACGGCTAAAATCAGTGTGCACGAAGACGTGCATTGGATACAACCTGATGAGTTAATCATATTGTTGCCCGGACAATTTGTTTCATTCAGTGAACCTAGTGAGGACTTTTTAACTGTCACAATGGTAATATCTTCCTCTATGTTCGGCGATGCCCTAAGTGGTGTACCGCGCTTTTCTCCGCATTTCTTTTTCTATATGCGGAGCCATTATTATTATCCTCAGAATGAACGTGATGTTCTGCGGATATATAACTATTTGGGAATGATAAAAGATAAGGTGATGTCTACTGACGCGTACAGGAGGGAATTGATTATTCATTTACTGAGGTATCTGTATCTCGAACTGTTCAATGCTTACGAGAAAGAATCGATGTTGGTGAATACCCGTAAGGATACCCGTAAAGAGGAATTGGCAAATAAATTCTTCAGCCTTATCATGAAGCACTTCAAAGAGAATAAGGATGTGGCTTTTTATGCGGACAAATTATGTATTACTTCCAAATACCTGACCATGGTAATCAAGGAAACGAGCGGAAAGTCTGCTAAAGACTGGATTGTTGAATATATTATACTGGAGATAAAGGCTCTGTTGAAAAACACGAGTCTGAATATTCAGGAAATTGCGATTAGGACGAACTTTGCTAATCAATCGTCGCTTGGACGTTTTTTTAGAAAACATACGGGGATGTCATTGTCCCAGTATCGAATGAGTCATTTGGATTGAGAAAGTGGGGATGATTGCGATGCAATTATCAATATATATGGGAGAATAAGGGAATCAAGAAAGGGGAGTGGTGTTGAAGCCATTCCCCTTATATTTTTATTTTTGTCCGGACTGGGTCAGATTCCCATGCATTCACGGTAGAAGTCCAGCATTTCGAAAATTGTATCTTTGTCGGCGATCTGATTGATACGGATGTCTCCGATATCTTTCAGCAGTGTGAAGTTGATGGTGCCGGAAGTGTTCTTCTTGTCATGTGTCATAAACGCGTATAGTTGCTCGTACTTCTTGCAGTCGAATGTGAATACGCCATAGTTGTCCTTGATAAATTGGATCGTCTGACGCATCTTCTCTTTTGGGAAACCTACTTTGAGATGGGATAGATACAGTTCGCAGACAATTCCCCAAGCTACTGCATATCCGTGGAGTACGGGACGGTTTTCTGCCAGTGCCATACTTTCGAATGCGTGTCCTACCGTATGTCCCAAGTTCAAGGCCTTGCGGATTCCATGTTCAAACGGGTCCTGCTCTACGATGTCTTCTTTCACTTGCACCGACCGGCCGACCAGTTGCTTGAGGGCAGTATAATCAATGTCCGAGGTATTGAAATTCAGTAATTCGGCCCAATGTGCAGTATTGCTGATTAGTCCGTGTTTCAACATTTCTGCATATCCGGAGAAGAAATTATGTGCATCCAGCGTCCGTAAGAATTCTGTTTCGATTAATACGCTGTTTGCTGGGGCAAATGAGCCGATTTCGTTCTTCAGTCCGTTGAAGTTGATTCCTGTCTTACCACCGACAGAGGCGTCTACCATTGCCAGTAAAGTTGTCGGTATATTGATGTATGCAATACCGCGTTTGAAAGTGGCGGCGGCAAAACCTCCCAAATCGGTTACCATTCCTCCACCAAGGTTGATGAGCAATGAGTGGCGTGTAGCTCCCTGG
>OJMN01001101.1_pt1 | contig 16138 bp, 8 predicted proteins | sample 1597261 | NCBI WGS metagenome assembly OJMN01 (sample SAMEA2452130, study PRJEB22498) | human gut metagenome | biome: human feces; feature: human gut; material: feces | place: Australia | collected 2012 | reverse complement strand
CATTGAAAGTATTTCTGTGTTGAAAGATGCTGCGGCTACAGCTGTATATGGTAGTCGTGGTGCAAATGGTGTAGTCTTGGTAACTACAAAACGTGGTCTGGAGTCTAAATTGAGAATTAGTGGCCGTGCTAATATTACTGTTTCTCATTTGAAGCGTTTACCAAACTATATTAACTCTACTCAATATGCTGAAATGGCAAATGAGGCAGCTGTATCTACTGGATTAGCACCTATTTATAGTGCCACAGAGATGGATATTATAAAATATGGACTCGACACAGATATTTATCCTGATGTTGACTGGCAAGATGTTTTATTGAATCCTAACTCTTTGCAGCAGACTTATTACTTGAGTGCCCAAGGAGGTAGTAGTGTAGCTCGTTATTTTGCCAGTTTGGGTATGTCGAATGAATCTGCTGCTTATAACGCATCGAAAGATAGTAAGTATAATAAAGGTGTAGGTTATAATACTTATAATTACCGTTTGAACTTGGATGTTGATTTGACTAAAACGACAAAAGTCTATATTGGAGTGACGGGATATATGTCTGTAAATAATCGTCCGAGTATGGGTGAATCTACTGGAAGTAGTCTGACAGATTGGCTGTGGAGTTCTCAAGCAAAAACTACTCCAATTAGTTATCCTTTACGTTATTCAAATGGATATTATCCGGCTGTTGGAGCTAAGGATGAAATATCCCCGTATGTATTACTAAATTATACGGGTAATGCTAAGGATCAGAATACAAGGAATTTAGTTACGTTGGGGATTACACAGGATTTATCAATGATTACTAAGGGGTTGACAGCAAAAGTGCAAGGATCATGGGATACAAAAAGTCTATTTGCAGAATCGCGTTATAAGATGCCGGCATTGCATGAAGCGATCAACGGACGTAATTATAATGGGACATTGACTTATAAAACAATAGCTGATGAAAAGACAGTACAATATGCTAGCCGTTCATGGGTTTGGAGAAAATTGTATTTAGACGCCAACGTCAATTATGACCGTACGTTTGGAGACCATCGTGTGGGAGGTTTATTATTCTACTATCTTGAAGATACATCGGAAACTGGCGCTAGTAGTAGCATGAATGCGATACCGAAACGTTATCAAAGCCTTTCCGGACGTTTCACTTATGGCTTGAAGGATACTTATTTTGTTGATTTGAATTTTGGTTTGAATGGTTCTGAAAACTTTAAGCCGGGTGAGCAATATGGCTTTTTCCCTGCTGGCGCATTGGCGTGGGTGCCAACTTCCTATCAATTTATGCAGGAAAATGTAAGTTGGTTGAATTTTCTCAAGCTACGTGTTTCTTATGGCGTTGTTGGTAATGACCGTATTAGCTCCAGACGCTTTCCATATTTAACTCTTATAAAAGAAGACACTTCTAGTCCTAACCCATGGGGAGGGACAGGTAGTTTGACAGAAGATCAAGAAGGAGCTGATAACCTGATGTGGGAGAAGGCTAAGAAGTTTGATTTAGGAATGGACCTTCATTTATTCAATGATAAATTTACAGTGACTGTCGATTATTTTAAAGATACGCGCGATGGTATTTTTCAAGAACGCAAGCAGATTCCCGATTATGTAGGTTTAATCCAGATGCCTTATGGCAACATTGGTCGAATGCAGAGTTGGGGAGGTGATGGAAATTTTGAGTTCTTTCAGCCGATAGGCAAAGATTTCCATGTAATATTGCGTAGTAACTTTACGTTGAGTAAAAATAAGATACTTAATTGGGAAGATACTAAGAAACCTTATTCTTATTTGGAAAATAATGGTTTTGCTAATAATGTGCAACGTGGATTTGTAGCTTTGGGATTGTTCAAAGATCAGCAAGATGTTGATATGAGCCCTTCTCAATTTGGTACAGTACGCCCTGGAGATATCAAGTATAAAGATGTGAACGGTGATGGCAAAATCACAGATGATGATAAAGTTCCTTTGTTCGCTTATTCAGGTATACCACAATTGATGTATGGTATTGGTGCTGAACTTCGCTATAAGAATTGGACATTGAATGTATTACTCAAGGGAACAGGACGTAATAAGTTCTTGTATGGTGGTTCGGACGGCAGTAAATTCGATGGATATATACCATTTAATCAGGGGGATAAGGGAAATGTAATGAAAATTGCTTATGACCCGGCAAATCGCTGGATTTCAGCTGAATATTCTGGTGATCAGGCTACCGAGAATCCTAATGCCCGTTTTCCACGTTTATTTTATGGTAAGAGCGAAAATAACACAAAACCTTCTACGTTTTGGATGGGAGATTCTCGCTATTTACGATTACAGGAGCTGAGTTTGAATTATGCTTTGAAATCACCTGGATTACAGCGTATTCTTGGAATTCAATCCGTAAATATCCAGTTAATGTGTGAGAACTTAGCTGTATGGGATTCTGTGAAATTGTATGATCCAGAACAAGCTAACTCTTGTGGACAGGCTTATCCTTTGCCTGCTCGTTACTCCTTACAGCTTTACTTGAATTTCTAATGCGATGTATAAACTTAATAGAGGACAATTCATGAGAAAATATATTATATTACCGTTTTTTTTGTTATTCTCCAGTTTCTTTGGTTCTTGTAACTATTTGAATGTAGATGATTATTTCGAGGATACTTTCCAAGAAGATTCTATCTATGCTAATAAGCTCAATATTGAGCGTTATTTTAATGGAGCTGCCGCTTTGCTTCCTGAAGTTAATAAGTTGTGTGAAGCCGGAAATACACCGGGTATTACAGGATCTGATGAAGGAGTAAGTTGCGGAGAGTGGTCTACAATGTTTGGAGCGGTACAATATTCCGGAACTAAATTTCTAAATAATGAAATTACCGCCAATTCTCTCGGAGGCTGGCAGTGGGATTTTAATATTTGGCCCAAATGTTATAAAGTGATTCGTAAGGTGAGCACTATTTTACCACATATCGAAAGTGTTCCTAATATGAATAGTTTCGAAAAGATGGAATTTCGTTCTCGATGTCGTTTTTTACGTGCTTATGCTTATTACCTGATTTTACAGCAGAACGGTCCGATGATTTTGTTAGGTGATGAGATTTTGAATAACAATGCAGAATCTGACTATTATGCCAGAACACGTAATACATATGACGAGTGCGTGGATTATATTTGTAAAGAATTTGAGGAAGCTTCTGTGAATCTGCCGGCAAGCTTTACTGTTATGGAGCCATATATTCCAACTCAAGGTGCTGCTTTAGCATTAGTCGCCCGTATCAGATTGCAAGCTGCAAGCTCTTTGTATAATGGTGGGGATGCTGCCCGTAGATTCTTTGGCGATTTTACTCGTTGTACGGATGGAGTATATTACATCTCTCAAACGTATGATGAGCGCAAATGGGCGGTTGCTGCCGCTGCTGCAAAAAGAGTGATTGATTTAGGAAGATATCAATTGCACACTGTTGCAGATGAGAATGGAAAGGTCACACTTCCTGCAAATGTTTCAACAAGAGAGTTTCCGGAAGGTGTAGGACTAGGAACTTATAAATTGGATCCATATCGTTCTTATTCTGAAATGTTCAATGGAGAAACTGCAATTAGTAATAATCCGGAATTTATTTGGATTAGTAATTCAAGTGGTGTGGGTGGTTCGATAAGTCATATATTTCCCTTAGAATTTGGTGGCACTTCAGCTATTAGCGTTCCTCAACATATTGTAGATCAATATTATATGGCGGACGGGCGTGATATAAAAAATTCTAGTACAGAATATGCGTATGTGAATCGTCCCTATGATAAAACATGCGTGACAACAGGGGATAAAATACTGTCCGAAAACTATAAAATAAGTGATGGAACTTATTTATCTTTTGCAAATCGTGAACCACGTTTTTATGTAAATATTGGTTATTCGAATGCTTGGTGGTCAATGAGTTCCACTAGTGATAATAGTAAAAAGAATGTGAATATACAATATTGGAACGGTGGAAATGCAGGGAAAACTCATGCGGCTAGTAATGGTATTCTCTATAATCTAACAGGTTATACGTGTAGGAAATATGTACATCCAATGGATGCATTGACCGGCAGTGGTGCACGTACTACGAATAAAGCATTTCCGATTATTCGCTATGCAGAAATATTGCTTGCTTATGCAGAGGCTTTAAATAATTTGACTCAAGCATATGAGATTGATGAACAGACCTATAGTCGTGATTTGGAGGCTATTAAATATTACTTTAATCAAATCCGTTATCGTGCTGGTTTACCTGGGATAACTGATACTGATTTGGCTACGACAGAAACGTTTAATGAAATTATTCAAAGGGAACGTATGATCGAGCTATTTTGGGAAGGACAGCGTTATTATGATATCAGACGCTGGGGTATTGTCGATAAATTGGAAAGAGAACCTCTAATGGGATTAAATGTGGAACAGACAGAATGGGAAGGTTTCTACCAACCTACTATAATTCAGCATGCATCTGTACTTCAACGTGATTTCAAATCTAAAATGGTATTAGTACCTTTACATTTAGATGAGATAAGAAAGGTTTCTGTCCTTGATCAAAATCCGGGTTGGGATAAGTAAAATTTTAAAAGGAATAAATTATGAAATATATAAATACAGTAAATAGATTAATACTTGGAGTAGTATGTTTGGTATCTATTGGTGTTTTTACAGCTTGTGAGCAGGAGTTTTATCAAGACGAGCAATATCGTAAAGAGGTTTATATAGTAAGCGGTGAAGATAATATTTTTCAGCAAGAATTTCCCTTTGGCGCAGGTGTAGTTGGATATGTATCTGTTTATGCCGGTGGCACAACTCCGGTTGAGAAAGAGATTACAGCTAAATTGGAGATAGATGAAGCTACATTGCAAGCATACAATAAAAAACGGTATGGAGAGTCCTATAATCAATATGCACAAATATTGCCGGAATCATGCTATACTATAGATAGCTGGGAGGTTAAATTGTATCCAAATGAGGAAACACCATATACTTTGTTTCCAATTCAAGTAGACGTGAATCGTTTAGAACCAGAAGATACTTATTTTTTGCCATTAAGAATTGCTTCTGTTTCAGATTATATGATCTCTACTTCCAGAAGAAATGTGCTGTTGCAAATCTTTGTTAAGAATGACTATGCAACAACTAAAAAGGCTACTTATTATGCAATGAACGGAACTAGCTTGAAAGTTGCTAAAGATACTTGGAAACCTATAGAAACAGACAACGGAAAACCAAAATACAACACGATTAATGGTACTAAACCTGTTGCACCTGTTTCAGAATATGGCATTCGTATTTTGACTGGAAGCACAATAACAACGGACAGAAAAGAATTACGTAAACAAGGTGTTGTTGTAACTGTTCATCCGGAAGAAGAATTAGATGTGGATGTTATTGGTAGTGATGGATTACCGACAGGAGAAAAGATAAAATGTCAGAAAGTAACATTAGATCAATGGTATAATGTTGATGGAGGCATCACTGTTTTAAATATCGATAATATTCCTTCATATTACAATCCGATAAAAAAGGAATTTACATTGAATTATCGTTATAATTATAAGTCGAACGATTGGTATGAAATAAAAGAGGTGATGACACCACTGGATATTACTAATAAATAATGGCAGATAATAATTGAAAAATCTTATGAGAAGAGAAACATTATATAGTGCTTTATGTACAGCTTTCGTTGCAGTAACATTGATTGCATGTAACGATTATGATGCAGCACAAACTGCATATGAAGACGCAACAGATACCGGGGTAGGAGCTACTCCTCCGAGTCTTGATTCATCATGGGAATTACAGATGATTTCCAATGTAGGTCAGCATAATGAAAAGGTATTTGTCTATAAAGACAAAAAGTATGATAAGTTATTCACGCGTACATTGGGATGGAACGGTGGTGTCGGTGCACAATCTACATTATTGCCTGATGGAAATGTTTTTTGGGGATTTAATGATAGTTATTATGGAGTTGTAGATGCTGAAACAAGAGCAAGAGGTAACTGTAATATTCCTCATAATAGTATAATGGTTCAAACGACCGTTGCTCAACGAGTCTTAGGAGAAACAGATAGTGACTTGAAGTGGCAGGCTGATTATGTGCAGACTAATGATTCAGAAGAAGAAGGTTATTATCAAGCATATGCTCATATAATACCCCAAAAAGCTGTTACAGAAGAAATTGAGGACAAGTATTTCTATCAAGCAAGTGGTGCTTCGGTGTTTAATGATAATGGAGTACAAAAACTTCAGATGTTATGGGGTGCAATAGATAATCGTGAAGGTAAAATGGAGAGGGTTGGTACTTGTTTAGTTACCTATAGTTTGGAGGGGCAGCTAAGCAACAGTACGTATCTTGAACAAATAAGTAAAAATGAGGAATTTAATACGGATGCTGTAGGTTATGGCTCTACTGTGTGGGAAGATGAGGATGGACATACTTATTTATATGCGACAGAAAGTAACCGACCGATAGTTGCTCGTACTACGACTCATGATTTGACATCTGAATGGGAATATTATGTACGTGATTTGAGTGGTAACTTTGTGTGGCAAAAGACATATCCAACTAAGGAAGAAAGAACACGTTCCACTATCATGGAAAATAATTATGTATGTAATCTTCCGCAGGTATTTAAAAAAGGGGATTGGTATTATATGGTAGGTCATGCTGTTTATATTTATCGTGGTGAAACCCCTTATGGACCTTTTACTGGTCAGAAAACGTTGTTCAGTGTACCATATACGGTAGATAAAATAGGTAACCAGTATTATAAGACTCTACTTAGTGTATATCTACATTCCGGGCTTGCACGTCAAAATGAATTAGTCTTTTCGACTAGTACAGATGCTGATACTTCTGGGGATAATTTTAATATTCCAGGTAGTGCAGACTTTTGTCGTCCTTATTTCTATCGTATTTTCAATTGGGAAAGTATATATGATAGTCAAGAAGAATAAAGTTAATAAATTCATCTAGCAAAGTTTGTTTAGAAAGTCATTTCTTCCTATTAGTGAAGAGATGACTTTCTTTTTATATATTCCTTCTCTCATTCGAGAAATCTATAAAAAAACGATGTATGTTTTAGTGGTAACTTAGTTTTAAATCGTTATTAGATTAATAATATTTTAAAAAGACGCATATTAAAAAGAAATAATAATAATGAATATTACCGTTTTTAGAGTTTATCAATTAATTTATTAACCGCTATTTCTATGTATATGAAAAGCTTATTTTATTTATTCCTATCTTTTGTAGGTGCATGGTTCTTTTCATCTTGTTCAGATGATTTTCTGGGTGAGACGGAAACCACGGACTTGGATCGGGCGACAGTATTTGCTGATAGTACTTATACAGCAGATTTCCTTAATCAGATTTATGTGGATATTGGTTTTGATGTCAAACATGATCGGTACAACGGTCATGGAGGGTTGCAAACGAGTTGTGATGAAGCTGCGTATAAAGCTAACACTGGGCTTGCAACTGATATCATGTTTGCTACAGGTACGGTGAATCCTGTTACTGTTGCCGAAGATGATGTTTGGAGAATTGCCTACCGTAATATCCGTCGAGTGAATGTGTTTTTTAAATATGTAAACGGATCACGCATGGTTGAGACTGCTAAGACAGACTATAAGGCTGAAGCACGATTTTTACGGGCATGGTACTATGCGATGTTGTTGAGGCATTATGGGGGGGTAGCGCTGATTGGCGATGAAGTTTATGAAACAGTGGAAGAATCGATGAAGACACGCGACTCTTATTCTGATTGTGTAGAATATATCGTGAGTGAAGCAAATAAGGCAGCTGAAGATTTACCGGTTGAGAGAAGCGGAAATAAGTTTGGACGTATTACCCAAGGAGCTTGTAAAGCTTTGATTTCACGTGTGCGTTTGTATGCAGCCAGTAAATTGTTTAACGGTACAAATTTTGCTCCTTCTGATTATCCGAAAGAATTGCTAGGTTATCCAAACTATGATAAAGAACGATGGAAAATGGCTATGGATGCTGCTCTTGATGTAATAAAGATGCAACGATATGATTTATACATTCGCAATAAAGATGAAAATGATAATGATTATCCAGGATGGGGATATTATGCTCAATTACTACCTGCCGATTATTATGGCAAAGTGGGAACGGGTGTATATTGTGGAACAATACTTGAAAAGAAAGCTAGTGCAAATATTTCGACTAACCAGTGGTTTGCTCCTCCCAGTACCGGTGGAAGTGGTACAGGGGGGTATATTTATCACGATTTAGCCGAACTGTTCCCAATGGCAGACGGTACACCAGCTACAGAAAGTGCTGAATATGATCCTGTAAATCCTTCCCATAATCGTGACCCCCGTTTCATGTTTACAGTTAGTTATGATGGTTGCAGTATGAAGAGTAACTTGCAGGATACTGAAATCAAAATATATGTGGGAACACAACAGGATGCCATTTATCGAGGAACACCAACAGGTTACTACACGCGCAAGTTCTTAAATCTTAATTCAATGGCTAATCAGATGTTTCATGGTGGTTCACAGGCGCGTCCTTTGATGCGTTATACTGAAATTTTGTTAAATTATGCAGAAGCAGTTAATGAATACTATGGACCGGATCATAAAGATATTCTAGGAGATCAAGAGATTAGTCCTTATATCGTATTGAGAAAAATACGTGAATGTGCAGGAATACAACCAGGTAAAGATGGAAAGTATGGGATTGAAGATAATATGAGTCAGGATGCAATGACTAAAGCTATTCGTTTGGAACGGCGATTAGATTTGGCGTTCGAAGGACATCGTTTTTTTGATGTACGTCGCTGGATGATCGCTGAAGATACGGAGAACAGGATGATGCATGCTTTCGAGATTACGAAGAATGGAGATCAAAAAACAGGAAGAATTATTAACGCTCGCCAACATATTTTCCGCAAAGCGATGTATTTCTATCCAATTCCTTATAAGGAAACTGTGAAGTCACCAGATTTATTGCAAAATCCTTATTATGAGTAAAATAGTTGTATTATTAAAAAGAAAGAAATATGAAATTTAGAATACAAGTCACGGCTTTATTTTTCGCCTTATTATGTGTTGTGAGTGCTTGTGATATATTTAATGACGAAATTACTCCTGATTCTTATGTGGAAATTCCAAAACAATTGGATGGGAAATGGCAATTGAAGACTGTTGTCCGTAATGGTACAGATATAACGGAAGTGATGGATTTCAGCCAATTTCACCTGATTATGAATAGAGACAGCACGTATACTATTGAAAATTACTTGCCATTTTTAGTGAAGAAAAATGGTACGTGGAAAACTAACGATCCGATGTATCCTTTTTTCCTGACTTTTCAGGAAGAAGGAACTACAAAGGAAGCAAAAACAAAGATTACTTATCCGATTGTACAAGGAAAACGTAATATAACCCTTACAATCAGTCCAGGATGCTCAAGTAACTCTTATGTTTATTCTTTTGAGAAAATAGAAGAATGATTTTAAAAAAGAAAAACTTATGAAATATACTTTTAGAAAACATAAAGTAAAAGCATTCTTTTTGCTAGTACTTTCCTCAATTATTATTGGATGTTCTTTTTTGATTAACGAAGTGAATGTGAAGCAAGAGAATGAAGCCGGTGAGATGGTATCTTATATAAAGGCTGGTGAGATTGCTACTTTTACATTTTCTGGTGAGATCAATATAGAAGGTACTGCGACCAACGAAACTTTTATAGTGGGATTTCTCGCTCCAAGAAGCTGGAATGTAAGTCAGAATGCAACAGTAACATATAAGGAAGATAAATATGAGCCAGAGATTGACCATAAAATGACCGTTATTCCAGATACCGAAGAACCGGCAAATTATAAAGGAATGACTTGGTCGGCAGCATTAAGAAAGAAATATGGTGTGCGGAGTAATGTATTGAATGATATGGAATGGATAGCGTTCAAGTCGGACAATTATCCCGAGGCTAAGGAAAAAATACATTATACTGTCACAATCAAATGTAACTCAGGAAAGAATAATATGAAATTTAGACCCAGTTTCTTCATTAATCACTCAAGCAACGGATTAGGTGAAGATAATTCCCATTATTCTGTGAAAGATGCTGATGATTGTTTCGAAGTTGTGGAAGGTGCAGGTGCTGTGATTGACTTCTGTTCTACACACTACAATCAAGTTGAACCTTTGTCTTCCTTACAAGATGATTTTGTTACATTCACTTTTCAAGGAGATATCAATTCTGATAATGCATTGAATAAAACTGAAAAAATATATATTGAAGCTACTGCTTATACAGTAGAAGGAAATAAGTATGTGGTTAATGAAAAAAGCAAAAAGACTCTGATGAAAAGAGAAGTGAAGCTGTCTAGATATAGTATGACTTGTTGGCCTGCTGGATTTTTTGATATTTCGGAAGGAGAAACCATCTCACATATTGAATATATTTTTACGAATGAGGATGGAAGCATATCTGTTTCCAAATCGGACGACAGTAGAGACAATGAAGGTGAAGAGGTAGAAGAAGGCGAAAAAGAGCCTTTCGTATTTGAACTTCAATGCGAATAGAGTTTAACCTTAAAAAAAGATTATATGCGTAATATTTTGAATAAAAGAAATAGTCGGTACTGTTTCATCTGGCTTGTAATGTGGATGCTGCTAAGTTTAGGGCATCTTAGTGTGGTAGCTCAAGAAACTGGAGGGACGACTAATAATATTACTGGAAAGGTAATTGATCAATATGGCAATCCGGTTTCGGATGTTGTCATCACAATGAAGAATACAGATTTTAAAGCTGTAACAGGAGTTGATGGTACTTTTGAGTTTCAGTATAAGAAAGGCGATATGCTTCGTTTGTCTCATCCTGGTTTTTTGTATAAAGAAATCAAAGTTAATAAGCTTAGAAATTCAGAGCGTGTTTTCAAAGTGACATTAGCGGAGAACTTTATCAAGTTTCCAGATGTAATAAGCGGACCTTATGACACAAAGGATAAAACTAGTTTTCTAGGTTCGGCTGCTACGGTTTACACCGATCAGATCAATTCTATGATGGGGACTACAATTATTCCTTCTTTACAGGGACGTCTGCCTGGATTGAATATTGTCCGGACACGTGGTGCCCGCAAGAATCAGATCGAAGCAAATTCATCGAAAGCTTTATTCTATGATAGTCCTACAATGGGTAAAGAAGCCTATAGCGACAATACTGAATTTAGCATTAAGGCACGTCATAATGATCCGGTAGTGGTGGTAGATGGTGTTCAAAGAGAATTGTATTCGATCGATCCTGATGCTATCGAGTCGGTTTCTATACAGAAAGATGCTTTATCGTCGATATTTTTAGGAATGCGTAGTTCTCGCGGTGCATTGATTGTGACAACTAAGGATCCTATCAAGCAAGGTTTTCAATTATCTTTTACAGGACGTTTTGGAGTACAAAGTTCTGTGAAAAAGCTTAAACCATTATCTGCTTACCAATATGCTTATTTGTTGAATGAAGCATTGTTGAATGATGGTAAGAATCCATTTTATTCTTACGATGATTTTACCAAATTTCGTGATCACACAAGCCCTTATACACATCCGGATGTAAATTGGCAGAATGAATTAATGAATAATAGTTCTACTACTCAGTCGTACAATTTAAATGCTACAGGTGGCAATAAGTTTGCGCAATATTTCGTCAGTGTGGGTTATTTAGGTGAAAATGGATTATTCAAGAACCCCGGTGGGGAGGCTCATGATACAAATTTGACATTTGATCGCTATATGATTTCTTCTAAAGTGAATATCAATATTACAGACGATTTTACGGCGAAGGTGACTTTGATGGGACGTGTAGAAGAAGGTACTCAGCCCGGTGGAACCGGAAATGGTTACGGTGACATTCTGAGTTCGATCTACTCAACTCCGAATAATGCATATCCGGTGAATAATCCGGATGGTACATGGGGTGGAAATCAGTCGTTCACTAACAATTTACTGTCACAAACTATAAACTCCGGTTATATAACAGACGAAGCCAGAGATGTATTAGGTACTATTAATCTAAAGTATAATTTTGATAAACTAGTCAAAGGTTTATCGGCACGTATGGTTGGAAGTGTAACTTCTCAGAATCGTTCAATGACAAAACGAACAAAATCCTCCGAAGTTTTTAGTTATACTTTTGATAAAGATGGCAATGAGGTTTATACTCGCTATGGAGAAAAGAAAACCCAATCAAATTCTTTTGGCTCTGTATCTACTTACCGACAGATGTATGGATTGTTCGCTATAGATTATGAACGCCAGTTCGGCAAGCATGGTTTAAAAGCTAGCATTATGGGAGATACGCGAAATACGCTGACTAATTATGACCTTCCCGAATATCCGTCAAATATCGTGGGCGATGTTTCTTACAATTATGCAGATCGTTATTTTGTTCAGGCAGCTGTGAGTCAGAGTTACTATAATCGTTATGCACCGGGCAGGAGATGGGGAACATTTTATGCTTTCGGTTTAGGATGGGATATCAGCAATGAACATTTTATGAAAGATGTAAAATGGCTGAATCAATTAAAAATACGCGGTGTATACGGAAAAACGGGTAATGGTATCAACAATGCAGGATATTACACTTATTATCAGACTTATTCTTCAGGAGGCGATGATTATCGTTTAGGAACTGATTTAAAGAATAGCTCAGGTAGTTTCTCTGAAAAAGATAAGTTGGCAAATCCGTTTCAGACTTGGGAAAAAGGCAATAAGCTGAATGTGGGGGTGGACATAGCACTCTTTAATAATAGACTACAGATTACAGCCGATTATTTTAATGATAAGTATTATGATTTGTTGCAAGGACGTGGAAAAACAATCGAATTGATAGGACAGGGATATCCAAACGAAAATATTGCCAAAGAACGTTGGTTTGGAGGTGAATTATCAATTACTTATCAAGACCGTGTTGGTGATTTTAACTATTATGCTTCTGCCAATTGGAGTTGTGAGCAAAGTAAAGTGCTGTATAAAGACGAACAAAAAGTTCCTTATGATTATCTGCGTACTACTGGTAAACCGAAAGGAGCCATTTTGGGGCTTGTATCAGAAGGTTTCTTCACATCTCAGGATGAGATTGCAAAGAGTCCGGTGATTGAAGGTTTTAATAATATTCAGCCTGGTGATATTAAATATAAGGACCAAAATAATGATGGAGTAATCAATGATTTTGATAAAGTCGTGATTGGTGGTGATAAACCTCTATCTTACTTTGGCATTGACTTAGGCTTTGAATGGCGTGGAATTGACTTTTCTATGTTCTGGCAAGGAGTGTATAATAAAGATGTTTTAATGGGTGATTGGAATCTGTTAGAAGGTTTTCAGGCTAAAGGACAGGTATACGGACAAGCATATGAAAATATGCTGGGACGTTGGACGCCAGAAACTGCCTCAACAGCTACTTTCCCGCGATTAAGTGCCGGTGGTAACAAGTATAATCAAGGCAATGGTTGGGGTTCTTCTTTTTGGTTACGTTCCGGTAACTATATTCGTTTGAAAAATGTAAGTCTGGGGTATAGCTTACCCGATTCATTCTGCCGTAATTATCTGGGCGGAGCTCGTGTGAAGATTTTTGTGAGTGGACAAAATCTATTTACGAAGGCTGCTTGTGAACTGGTAGATCCGGAAGTCAGTTTCAACAACTATCCGTTGCAACGTTGCATCAGCACAGGTATTAATGTTAAATTCTAATGTACTATGATGTCTATGATACGAAATAAATATCTAACACTAATTGGGGCAGGATTGTTGTTTGCAGCTGTATCTTGTACCGATGGTTATGAACCAGAACCTGTTGAACTGGTATCAATCGACTTTGTATTCTCAAAAACCGATTCACTCGGAACGAATGCAGTGAAATTCATGAATAATATTTATGCTACATTGCAAAACGGGCACAATCGTGTTGGGGGTGACTATTTGGATGCAGGGTCGGATGATGCTATATCCATCAATGTTTCAGATCCGGATGTATATAAGTTGGCAATGGGACGATATACAGCAAGTACGCGTGTAGAATCGGATATGCGATGGAAGGAGTATTATTCCGGGATTCGTAAAGCGAATATTATGATTAATCATATCGATGTAGTACCTTTTATGCTGACCTACATTAATTCCAAAGGCGAAACTAAACCTTTGAATGTATCTATGAAGGCGGAAGCACGTTTTTTGAGAGCTTACTTCTACTTTGAATTGATTAAGCGTTATGGTGGTGTTCCTTTGATTGGGGATGAAATCCATCTACTTGGAGATAACATGGAGATTCCTAGAAATACATTTGAAGAATGTGTGCAGTATATTGTAGATGAACTGGATGATATCATGGATGATTTGCGGACCAATCCGATGCCTGATTTTGACCAATATGCTCATACTCCTACACGTGAAACTTGCCTTGCACTGAAATCGAGACTATTACTTTATGCTGCAAGTCCGTTGTTTAATGAACGTCCTATTGAAGTCGGAAATGAGTTGATAGGATATGCATCCTATAATAAAGAACGTTGGAACGATGCTGCCAAAGCTGCCAAGGCTTTTATAGATGAATACGGACCAAACGGCAACGGAGCATATAACTTGACGCAATCAACTTCTGACGGTGATAACCGTGATTTTCGTGATATATTTTTAGGCTTTTATAATAAGACCAATAATCCGGAGGTTATCTTCTATCGTCCAGGAGGTGAAAATGAATCCATAGAGACCAATAACGGGCCTTTAGGTTTCTCTGGTAATAGTCTGGGGAAAGGACGTACGTTACCTACACAGAATTTAGTGGATGCCTTTCCAATGAAAGATGGTATGTTTGAAGATGAGGGTAGCGAGTATAAAATAAACAAATCCAATCCTTATGAGAATCGCGATCCACGTTTGGATTATACGGTATTACATCATGGATCGTTTTGGCTCAATAATACTCTGGATATTTCAATCGGTGGAGTCAATAATCCATCTAATTCTGCCGAATATTCAAGAACTGGCTATTATATGTGTAAGTTTATGGGTAAATTTAGCGGAGAGTCAGAATATGGTGACAAGATCCATCTATGGGTAATGTTCCGTTATGCAGAAATATTGTTGAATTACGCAGAGGCGTCTAACGAATATTTTCCTGCTCCGACTAAAGAAATATATGATGCTCTTATTGCATTGAGAGCTCGTTCAGGCATTGAAGCAGGTAAAAATGCTATGTATGGATTGAAAGAGAATATGACGCAGAAAGAAATGCGTAAGGTGATTCAGAATGAGCGTCGAATAGAAATGGCTTTTGAGGAACAGCGCTACTGGGATATTCGCAGATGGAGAATTGCAGAGGATATTTTTAAGGAGCCTTTAAAAGGTAAGGAAATCAGGATAAGCGGGAATAGTACACTTTTCAATGATGTAGATGTGTTGAATACAACATTCGATGTGAAGCGCTATTTCTATCCGATTCCATATTCAGAAGTAGTTAAGAATGATAACATGATTCAAAATCCGAAGTGGTAATATTATGAAAAGACTATTATTGATATTAGTATGTACAAGCCTTTTTATGTCGGCTTTCGGTCAGTCGTTTGTTTTGAAGGGAATTGTCTCTTCTACCGACGGTGAATTATTGCCGGGGGTGAACGTAAAGGTACAAGGTGCAACAGTGGGTACAATTACCGATGTTGACGGTAATTTCCAGTTAAACGTGAATAAAGGTGCTATACTTGATTTTTCTTATATAGGTTTTAAGAAACAAAGTATCAAAGTAACCAGTCAACAGAGACTGAATGTGGAATTGGCTCCAGACCAGACAAATCTGGACGAGGTAGTTGTAGTTGGTTACGGTAAAGCAAAGCGTATAACACTGACTGGTGCGGTTAGTGGTATACAAGCACGCGAGATCCGTAATGTACCGACCAGTAGTGTGCAGAATGCCTTGACAGGAAAACTTCCGGGTTTCTTCAGCCAACAGCAGTCAGGACAGCCGGGTAAAGATGCTTCTGACTTCTTCATCCGTGGTGTCAGTTCTCTAAACGCTGATGGCAATAAACCTTTGATTATTGTAGATGACGTACAGTATACATACGAACAATTGTCGCAAATCAATGTAAACGAAATTGAAAGTATTTCAATCTTGAAAGATG